>ULOU01043968.1_pt1 | contig 12105 bp, 20 predicted proteins | sample 1952821 | NCBI WGS metagenome assembly ULOU01 (sample SAMEA4835610, study PRJEB28245) | human gut metagenome | biome: gut microbiome; material: fecal sample | place: Denmark | collected 2008 | reverse complement strand
AGATGGAGGAATACAAAGGGTATATAGACCTGATCGCCACCATGCACAAGACGTGGAAGGTTGAGAAGGTAAAGGACAAATAACAGCACGAGGTGTGTAGCTCAAAGGTAGAGCGGTGCAGGGATGCGAAATAGAAGCACAGAGGTTGAAAGACCTTGCATTTCCGGGCGCAGGTTGCAGGTTCGAATCCTGCCGCACTTCCAAGATAGCCACCGCATAGGTGAGGGGTTTGATTGCTGGCACTAACCCCGCCGCAAGGCAAAAGCAATTTCTGTGTTCTTTGACACATTGATACACGAGAACCATCCGAGCGGATGTAAAACCCGGCGAGCGACTTGGCGCAGAAGGGCTGGCAACAGATAAATACCAATGAACGAGCGATGACCCGGAGTAATCCGGAGAGCCGTATTGATTATTACGCCTGGTGTGGCTTGACTGCCTATCCAGGCTCTATGGCAGACCTTGCGCACCGTTCTTTCAGCAGTGGGTTATTTCATTTTAGGCGTGAGGTCTGCATCTTGCCCGCGTGCGTTTTTCGGTGGCGCAGTTTTGAAATGGAGTTTAAAGTTACAGTGCGCGCGGGCTTATTTGCAACACCTTAAAACAATTATACTATGGAGAAGAACACTTTGAGGAAGAGGAGATTTCTATGCTTCGACCTGACGCCCAGGTGGAAAATGTGGAAACGGATCGAAGACCTGGAGGTGCGGCTTGCTACATGCCTTTGCGAGCGCAATGAAGCGGATGGACGCCTTATCGAGCGGGAACACGAGGTATTGGCGCTCACTCAAGCACGTGATACCCTGTACAAGCGCATCGACGAACTGGAAGGCAGGCTCAGGAAATTCGACCGTACCCGTGGGAAAAGCGGCAAATACATCAAAGGCCATGAAACACGATCCTCAAAATAAAATTCTGGCCTATCTCAAGGCCGGCGGCAGGCTGACTGTTCGCAAGGCTGAGAGGCTGTACCACACAACGGAGCTGCGCCGGATCATCAGTCGGCTCCGGAAAATGGGATATTCCATTTGCTCGAACAAACAGAGGGCCGTTACGGAAGACGGACGGCCGACACAGTTTAACGAGTACTATATGCCACAGGTAGCGGATTCCTGCCAATAATCCGCAAATCGCATTTTAAGTTTGGTATTTGCCATTGGCCTGCTGTGAAGCACGCGGATGGTGTGCCGTCGGCATTAAAGCCCTACGCGGTGGCGTGGGTGAGTGGAGATGTCGGCGGCATTTATTGAGCTATGGTGTAATGGTTAACACACCGCCCTTTGGAGGCGGTACTCCCGGTTCGAATCCGGGTAGCTCAACGGGGTTCTAGCCCTAATGTTGTGAGTTTGATCGGGCGCTTGGGCGTCTGTCACAACGGAAGCTGACAGAGGGTATATCCCTCGACAATCCGAGGCTGCGTGAAGGAAGTAGCAAGGCCGAGGCGGGCTAAGCCCACGAAACGGGAGATAAAGAACGCAAATCGGCGGCGCGAAGCACAGTAACGCCGCCACCGCGGGGGCAGTAAGAAGCCCCCGCTTCTTTTGGATACAATCAAACGACCATGAATAAATATCTTCAAGAGCTCAAAGACAAAGGACTGGTGCCTTTACGGCTCGACAACAACACGGTGCTTTGGGTTACACCCGACAAGGCCAATGAGAAGTACAAAACACGCTACCTCAAGAATGCCGAGAGGTCGCGGAGGATGGCATTGAATTTAGATTAGTTATGAATTACGGATTACCTTATAAGGGTTCTAAGAATAGTATTGCGAAATGGGTTATTTCGAATCTTCCCGCGTCGCATACGTTCGTGGATTTGTTCGCCGGAGGATGTGCGGTAACTCACGCTGCCATATTGTCTGGTAAATTCGGACGTTTCATTGCAAACGATATTACGGAATATCCCCAAGTCTTCCGTGATGCCATCGATGGGAAATACCGGAATGAATGTCGATGGATCAGTCGGGAGGATTTCCTCCGTCTCAAAGATGACGACCCCTACGTGCGTCTTTGCTGGAGCTTTGGGAACGATATGAAGACATATATGTATGCTCCGGAGGTTGAGCGGTTCAAAAAACACATGCACGCGATATTTTCCGCGGGAACGCCCACGAGCGCGCGGTTGGCATGGAAAGGATTTGTCCGGGAATTTGCAAAAGTCCGTGATAAAATAGGAGAGCTGACGCAAAAGGTGCTGAAGTTGTGCGCAGCGTGCGACGTGGCACCTCAATACAATGCGGACGGCACATTGAATACAAAGGCGATACATACAGATGTTTTTCGGGTTAAATCAGCGTATTTGCGAAAATATTTACAGAACGCCCTGAAATTATCCGGTCTTACGAAAAAAGATGTCGACCGACGCCTTGGGAATTATATGGGTAGGCATTATTTTAGCGAATCTCAATGGATGTTGCCATCCTCTGAACAATACGAGAAGTTGCAAGAAATTTTACCGGCGTTAACTATTCCGTGGGCGCCCTTAAACGAAAGTCTGCAAAGTCTGCAAAGTCTGGAAAGACTGGAAAGTCTGCAAAGTCTGCAAAGTCTGCAAAGTCTGGAAAGACTGGAAAGTCTGCAAAGTCTGGAAAGGATTACAGCGATGTTGCTATACCGCCGGGCGCGACGGTATACTGCGACCCGCCGTATGCTAACACGTCGGGGTATATCGACGATTTCGACCATGAACGATTTTATAGATGGCTGCGCAGCATGGAATTCCCGGTGTTCGTTTCGGAATATTCCATGCCGGACGACTTTATATGCTTTGCGAGTATTGACAAAGCATGCACCTATTCATCATCAAAAACGATAAAACGCGTAGAAAAGATGTTCGTACACGAGCGGTGGGCGGATGCTGTGAGGCGTCCGGATGATAATGTTCAGGGGCGGCTGTTCTAATCCTCCCTGCGTCGCAATAGTATTACCGCCATAGTAGTATTGTCGGCTGGCGTCCTATCTACGAATAACCCCTAAAAGTAAGAAATTATGGATGACATTACCCGCGTCTGCCGCAAATGCGGGCAGGAAAAGCCGTTGGAAGAGTTTGCGAAGAATAAGGAATGCGTATTAGGTCATAGCCATATTTGCAAACAATGCAAGGCGGAGCAGTCCCGTAAGTGGCACGCAGCCAATTTCGAAAAGGCGCGGGAAAAGCACCGTAAGTGGCGCGCCGCTAATCTCGAAAAGTGCCGGGAGTATGACCGCAAGTATTACGCGGCCAATTCCGAAAAGTGTCGGGAGTATGACCGCAAGTATTACGCAGCCAATTCCGAAAAGTGTCGGGAGTATGCCAGAAAGTATTACGCAGCTAATTCCGAAAAGGCGCGGGAAAAGCACCGTAAGTGGCGCGCCGCTAATCTCGAAAAGTACCGGGCGAATGCCAGCAAGTATTACGCAGCTAATCTCGAAATGTACCGGGCGTATGACCGAAAGAAACGCGAGAATCTGACTGACGGGTATTTAATGGATAAACTAAAGCGCTGCAACCTCCCCGTAACCCCCGAAACAATCGACTACAAACGTATTCAACTAAAGTTATACCGAGAAATCAAAAAACAACAAAACGATGAAAGAGATTAAGAACATCCGGGAATTGACGGCCGATTTGGGCCGCGTGTATGCAGAGCTTCGGGCACGAGAGATCGAGATCAAAGAGGCATCGGAGATTGCTAACATTGCGGGTAAGATCATCAACGGCGCAAAGGCTGAAATGATGTACCGAATCGCCCGTAAGGAGAAGCCGTCGATACCTTTTTTCGATGCCGATGGCAAATAATTTTGCAGATTCGAAATGATTTTCTATCTTTGCTGTTGCGACAGAACTACTTTACGTAGTCATTAGAAATATACGAACGTCTTTTGGGCGTGTTCCCGTTGCACTTCTACGCTACGTAGTTGTGGTTCTGTCGCAAGAATTAGGGGGCACGCCCTCTTTTTATACCATACATTAACCTAACTTGTGTTCAACAAATGCGACAGAACAACACAAGTGGTACCCGGGTAAATAACACCCAGACCACACCGCGCGCGAAGAAAAGCCGCACCGCATTCTACCGTTGCCATCTGAAGGCCAACAAACCCCTATTTTCATCTGATAGGGTCGATTACACCAACGTTATCCGCGCCACGTGCGAGGAGCATGCTTTAGGCTGTTTCCTTGCTCAGTTCCGCGTGCTCTATCCCGCGTATGCTGTCGTTGTCGGCACCATACTCGTAAGCCGGGTATTCCCCTCCAAGTCCAACCGTTAAAACAGGCCGCTATGGCACATCTTATCACCTTGTTGGCGTTCATAGCGCCGATTGCCGTGGTATTCGGCTGGGTGCTATCCAATCAGCACCGTACAAGTGAGATTGGAAAATTGCTAACCTCAATATTCGAAAGCCATGAATGAGTTTACGGAAATCACGGTTAAATGCGTGTGGACGACGATAAAGGGGCGCATTTGGCGAGCCCAATACCGCCTGCGGTCAAAGGCTGTCCGGATACAATCCAAGGCCATCTACCGGGCATTGAAGAACGAGAACAAGCCCCGTATTTACCGGGTTGAAATACGATAGCCCATGAACACGCAATATTACACGACAACCACGTCCCCGGTGCTGACGTTCGAAGAGTATCATGATATTCCGAGCGAACATATAACTGGCCAGCGGTCGACATTCTCCCAGAGGGCCAGAACGCTGATGGAGGTAGACCTAAAGTTGATTTATCGGGCTATCCGCGAAGCCATTCAGAAGGATATGCGCGGTGATGAAGACGGCCGGGTCTATTCGGTTGCATACAAAATCTATGACATTCAGGCGAGGCATCACTATATGCCTGTTTATGAACGCCGATACGATGTCTTCGCCGGATGTTTCGAGGAGGTGCAAACCGGGTGTGAAGACAGCATCGAGGTTATTAATGTCACCGATATTGACGGCCGGATATGGCCCGGGCATATGGCCCGGTTGAAAAATTACGCAAAACGAAACAATTTATAACAATGAGGACAATCATTGAAGTTGCCATTGGCAACATTACCATCTTTAGCGCGAAGTACTCACGACGTCTTGCGGATAAAGAAATCCATAAGGTTGTGCGTGAAGGGTGCATAGGCATCGACCGGAGCAAAGCCGTGATAACCATTAAATACGAGTAGGCTTATGAAAGAGTTAATCGCTATCCAGTCGGAATTGAAAGCTCCCAAGGGGCAGTATAACAGTTTCGGGAAATACAAGTATCGGAGCTGCGAGGATATTCTCGAAGCAGTCAAACCGCTGCTCAAAGCGCATGAATGCGCGTTGAACCTTTGCGATGACATTGTCAATGTCGGCGATCGCTACTACGTGAAAGCCACGGCGCGCATCACCAACGCCTCCGGAGAATCGGCGACGGCCACTGCTTTTGCCCGTGAAGATTTCGACAAGAAAGGGATGGATGGGGCACAAATCACCGGTACAGCGTCGAGCTACGCTCGCAAATATGCCCTTAACGGGTTGTTTTGCATCGACGATACAAAAGATGCAGACACGGACGAGCGGCGAACCGAGAATACCAACCGGGTAGCTGCGCAAAGTGCAAAAACTGTACAATCCACTGAGACCCCGGCCAACGCTCCGGCACCTGCCCGCAAACGAATTACTATGGAACACCTGGATGACCCTATCACCTGCGATCAGCTGCTGAAATGGATGTACGGGGTTCTCACGACTGACAACTATGCCGCAGATTTTGACGCAGGGGCACGCCTGCTGAAATACCGCGACGCCGATGCCGAAGTCGTGGATCGCTTCTCGGCGCTCTTCGAATCATATCGTCAGGCACGCAAAAATGCAAAGTGATATGGAAGCACAGGTAATGTTGCTGCGGGAATCGACGCCCGCCGCCGAGCTGGCCGCCCGGGCTATCTCCTCGGTTGTAAACGGGGAGGTAGACCCGATCACGGCTCACATCAATATCAGCCGTATGGAGGCCGCCATCAAGCTCTTCAAGGAGAACACCTACGTGCGCGACATCACGCTGCGGGAGCTTGCCAAATACGGCAAATCGCACCAGTTCGGGGACTGCCGGCTGGAGGAGGCCGAATCGGGCGTAAAATACGACTATTCTATGTGCGGCGACAGCAAACTGCGAGATATGTATGAAACGCTTGAAGCTTTAAAAGTGGACATCAAAGAGCGGGAGATGATGCTGCGCAGTATGCCTGCATCGGGCTTGGCGGATCCGGAGACGGGGGAAGTGTTGTTCCCGCCCGCCAGGTCGAGCAAGACTATTATCAAGACTACTTTTAAAAAACCACTGCAATGAATGTATCCAATTCCGATATGCGCAGGGTGATTCGGGCGATTGATATGCTTCGTCCGCTCCCTGAACAATCCACGCGCGAGTGGGATGCCATCCGCAGGTTAAAAATATTCGCCAAAAAACAACAACGAAAATATGGTAAACAAGGTCATCATCATCGGGAATGTAGGTTCTGATCCCGAAGTTCGTGTATTGGACGGGGGCGCCAAGGTTGCCAGCCTGAGTGTGGCGACGACCGACCGTTACACCGACAGGCAAACAAAAACCGTAAAGGAGATAACGGAGTGGCATCATGTGGTGGCGTGGCGCAATACCGCGGATATCGTGGATAAATACGTGAAGAAGGGGGCGCAGATTTACGTCGAAGGTCGGTTGCGAACCCGCGACTATACCGACCGAGATAGCATCAAACGATACATCACGGAGATCATGGCCGATACGGTCAGGATTTTGGGGCGCAGGGAATCCCAGGCTTCATGCACCTCTACTACCTCCCAAATGCAATCTGACCCCGACGATCTTCCCTTCTAAGCCATGGATACATCTGAACTTAAAGAGATCGAGGAAATGCAGCTCTTCATTGAAGCAGAACCGCCTACTGAGCCGCAGGCAATTTCACAGCGCATGTCAGAACTGAGTGTGCGTATGGCGCGTAGCGGCTATCTCCTGTCGAAGGCGAAATACGAACAGGAGTTGGCGATGCTGAAAGCCTCCCGGCTGAAAGACCTGATACCTCTGGCGCCGAGTATCCAAAAAGAAATACTTCGGGCGTCCTGTGCCGAGGAGAACAAGGTCGTTAACATGCTCGACAGGATCAACCGCACGTGTGTCCATCAAGTAGACATACTACGTACGCAACTGAGTTTCGAGAAGGAGCAGATGCGCCAAATAGGCTATAACGCATGACAGATTTAGAACGGGAATACGACCGTGTTTTCAGCCTTTTTATACGTCATCGAGACTGTCCGGGTGGGCGAGGTTTCTGCATCACCTGCGGGGCGCCCATAGCGCCTGAAACATGCGATTGCGGGCACTATATAGACCGAGCTCACAGGTCTACGAGATGGGACGAAAGGAATTGTCACGCCCAATGCAGGGTTTGCAACAGGCATTCTGCTGGTCGCATTGGAGTTTACCGCCAAGTACTGATCCGAAAATACGGACTTGCAGTCGTTGAAGAACTTGAACGCAGTAAGCACAGCGTATTCAAAATGTCGAGGTCGGAGATGTCCGATAAGATCAATTATTACAAACGATTAATTCGCAATGTGTAACACTTCAAATAACAGTTGGATTAAGATGTACCGCAGCTTCCTCGATTGGGAGTGGTATCCGGATACGAACTGCGTACGGCTGGCATTGCATTTCATTTTGAAGGCAAATTACCGGGCCAAGAAGTGGAAGGGTTTAATCATTGACCGCGGACAATTGGTAACCAGCAGAGGACAGCTGTCCGAAGAGACAGGACTTTCGGAGATGCAAATACGCACCGCAATAGACAAGCTGGATAATTGCGGGTTTATAACCAAGTCGGGAACACGCAAATATACTATCATAACTGTCTGTAATTATGACTTATACCAACAAGCACAGGATGGTTTTGATAATGGTTGTCAACCAACAGATAACCAACAAACAACCAGCAAACAACCAACAGATAACCAACAAATAACCACAACTAAAGAATATAAGAAAGAAAGAATAGAAGAATATACACACACACTGGTAGATACTAAAAAGGGGGTTGTAGGGGGAAAAGAGACGGAGGCCGTGGAACTCATAGAATGGATCGCCACGAACGCGCCATGTATTGCTTCGATGCCCGAGCCCATAACTGCAGCACAGGCCGTGTGGCTGTTGCAGGACTACAACGTGAAAGATATTCGCCGATTGATAGCTACCATGCAAAGCAAGCAGGCATACCTCAAACACACGAATGCCTATACGGCTTTTGTCAGTTACGCAAAACTCGACAAGGCGCTTAAGGATGGCGGGCCGCCAAGTGTGCAATCCGGGGAAAAGTATTACACACGGGATGAAGCAATGGCCTACATTCGATTCCGTCGTTTGGGCGGCTCTCTTAAAGATAATTTCACTCTTGAGCGTGTGAATGGGGTGTATTTGTGGCGCTTGAAAGCCCCAGTCCCCTCAGTTAACCTTTAACGAATAAAAGATGGATAACAATCAAATAATGAGTTGTCAAGAAGAGTATATTTCTCGGATAAAACATGAGCTTTTGGGATTTTTTACCACGGATCAAGTATGCCGTATTGTTGAATCCCTCTTACTTGTTTGCTCAGATTATCGTATTGAAAAACATTCAACCTCTATAGTTTCGTATCAACCGGAATGTATTTCCGAAGCACAATTTGTCGTTCAGAATTTTTTAGTTGCCAAGTCGGTCGAAGGATTCAGTCCTCGTTCAATAGCGTATTACCATCAAATTTTAAAGCAGTTTTTCGCCTCGACGACCACCCAGTTTCCGAATCAATCACTTAAATGCATCAGTTCGGATGTTGTGCGGTGGTATTTGGCCATGCGTAGTGTTTTGGGCAAAGTCAGTAAAGTGACACTGAATAATGAACGACGTGTATTATCGTCTTTTTTTTCATGGGCATCATCAGAGGGATATGTTCAGGTCAATCCGATGCTTAAAATAAAATCTATTCGAGTTGATAAACGAGTAAAGGAACCCTTTACGGATGACGATATGGAAGCTATCCGGGGTTCTGTCAGAAATAATTTTGAACATGCTCTGGTAGAACTTCTTTATTCAACAGGGATTCGCTGTTCGGAGTTGGTTCAAATACGCATTAGGGATATAGATTTTCAGAATATGCAAATGAAGGTTTTGGGGAAGGGCGGTAAAGAACGCTATGTGTATTTAAATGCCAAAGCGAAACGGGCCGTTCTGGCACATATGTCACATGGTCACGTAGATTGTTACCTTTTTCCTGCATCTCGGTCATCGAATCATATATCCACATCTTATGTTCGGCAGGTTCTGCATGATATAGGGAAGCGGGCCGGTGTCTCAGACGTACATCCGCATCGTTTCAGGCGGACTACCGCATCCATGGCTTTGAGTCGCGGAATGCCGATAGATCAAGTACAAAAATTATTAGGTCATTCGAACATTGAAACAACGACGTTGTATGCTATTACGGATGTTGAAAATGTGAAATCAAGCCATAAAAAGTATTTGAATTGATGAAACAGCTATGTGACATATTGGGAGCCGAAACCGTAGATTCTATTCCATATCGCCTAAATGAAGTTCTTTTTTACGGCGATTCCGACCGGGATCCTATTTACCGGGCTATATGTGATATGTATGCGAATGATTTAAGCTATGATTGGTTTTATGATTTTTATCAGAGCTTGTACGCACAACGCAAGGATTTGAAACAGGACTTTACGCCAAAATCTATTTCGGATGTCCTGTTGCGTATATCTTCGTCAGATTCAGCCAAAATCACCTATGAGCCCTCTGCCGGCACCGGGTCTCTGTTGATACGTCATTGGTGGAGATCGCGTAACAATTATTCGCTATTTAATTACAGTCCTATTGATCACATTTACATTTGTTCTGAAAAATCAAGTCGCAGCATTCCTTTTTTATTATTCAATCTCAGCGTTCGTGGTATTCAAGGTGTTGTATTTCATGAAGATACTTTAACAGAAGAGTGCTCGTCCATATACTTAGTAGCAAACATATTAAATAATCCCCTTTGTTTTTCACAAATAATTCGATTGAAAGATGAAAAAAACGAATATAAAATACTCTCCACAAGAGGAGGCGATGCTCAAGGAACTTTATTCTGACATGCAGAATTCCAATATATCTATTCTGCTCGGTCGTTCTGTGAATTCCATTGCTAACAAAGCATCTCGTTTGGGATTGAACAAGTCTAAATTGCATCTTCATAAAATAGCTGCTATGCCCAATAAAGGTAAATATAAATCAGGTCATGTGCCTCATAATAAAGGACGTCGCCAGCGGGACTGGATGAGCATGGCGGCTTTGTCTAAATGCACAGCAGCGCGTGTGCATCGACGTAAAAATACCCAAGGATATTTGGCTAAAGGTGTTCTGATTAAAAGAATAGACGGAAAGCTACGTAATGTGGCTCGCCATATCTGGGAGATTACTTTCGGGGCAATACCCGATGGTTATGTTGTGCATCATCTCGACGGCAATCTGCGAAATGTGAGCATAGAAAATTTAGAGTTACGTCGTAGGGGATGGAACTTAGGATACGACAGCGTAGCCGTAAAACAAAGTATTGCTTCTCGTCGTGCAAAGGCTCAACGCTGTAACTACCAAGGTAAATCAATAACAGAATGCCGATCTTATGATACAGATTGCATGCCTAATCCCATGGAGTTTATTATAAAACAGCAAAAATTATGACAGACCAAGTAACGAGCATCGAGCAGTCGAAGCGGCTGATCGAGTTGGGAGTGCCCGCAGATAAGGCGAGCATGGTATGGGAATGGGGATGGGTTTGTGGTACAGTGGACGAAGAAAACTATGAGCTCAAAATTTGGCAGGAGTGTAAGCTGGATAAGATTCTGGCCTATCAAGAATTTCCCGAATCTTTTATCCCCGCCTTTACTGTCGCCGACCTGCTGGCGGTGTTGCCGAAAGTCATGGAGGATGATGAGGGTGTTCCGTTCTACCTTAACATCCAATACAACCGCAAAGAATATTCAGAGATCAAATATAAGGGCGTATATGGCATCCTATGGAGTTGCTTCGGGGCGTCGCTCTTGAATAATCTTGTCGAAGCAGTTGATGGAGTGGTAACTAACGGATATGAATTAACCCTATGAAACTGCCTATCGAGGTTCACAACAAATTGATCCCGTTCAAGGGATTCAGTTGGGTAACATGGCTTGCATTCGCATTCACCCGCAAGCCGAAAGACCGACATTTGGACGAGACTACGCGCCGCCATGAAGGAATCCACTGCGCCCAGCAGATCGAACTGGCCGTGCTGTTCGCTGCAATCCTCCTGCCACTCGCCATAAGCTGCTCTTTCGCTTGGTGGGGCTGGGCGCTTACGGTGGTCGGCATTCTCTTCGCCGGATGGATTTGCTACGGCATTTCGTGGCTGATCGAAGTGATTATCCCGCCTTATCCGGGCGCGTACTACTACACCTGCTTCGAGACAGAGGCATACAACCACGAGGATGATCCGAACTACTTGAAACGGCGCATACCGTTCTGGGGCTGGATCTCCTGTATACCTAATCGGAAAGTTAAACACAAAAAAACTAATTTATGAATACAGAAACGATGTTTTCATCTAAGACCGATTTATGGGCTACACCACAGGATTTCTATGATAAACTCAATAGTGAATTTAATTTTACACTTGATCCTTGCGCCACCCCGCATAATGCTAAGTGTGTTAAATTCTACACCAAAGAGCAGGACGGGCTCCGACAAGATTGGGGCGGGAATACTGTTTTTTGCAATCCGCCATACGGTCGGGATATATACGCATGGGTTCGTAAATGCTGCATGGAGGCACAAAAAATTAACACAATAGTTGTAATGTTGATTCCGGCGCGTACAGATACTCGATATTTTCACGAATTTATTTACCACAAAGCACGGGAAATTAGATTTATAAAGGGGAGGCTAAAATTCGGGGGCCAAAAAAATAGTGCTCCGTTCCCGTCAATGGTGGTTGTATTTTAATCCATAAACTGTTTTAAAATTTAAGCACAAAGATAACCAACCATGAAAACAATTTATCTCTGGGTTTCAGGCAAAGGCTGGACACCCTTTCAGTACAATGAACT
>ULOU01048793.1_pt1 | contig 12127 bp, 15 predicted proteins | sample 1952821 | NCBI WGS metagenome assembly ULOU01 (sample SAMEA4835610, study PRJEB28245) | human gut metagenome | biome: gut microbiome; material: fecal sample | place: Denmark | collected 2008 | reverse complement strand
GAATCCAAGATATTCATATAGAATTTTTTTGATTTAAACACTGGTATTCCATTTTCGTTTTCATCTTCTGTTATTCTTAGTTGCAAATATATTATTGACGTATCTGAAAGTAAGCTTGGTTTTATTTCTACCTCATATGTTTCATTTACTTTATCCATTGGTATGTATTTTTTTGTTCCATCTTCTTTTTCAAATTCTAACCATGCTACTCCATTCTTAAAGTTCTCAAAATAGAATATTATTTTTCCTTGTAGGTTTTCTCCATCTATTCCAAGAACTTTGTTATCAAAGTCTACCATACTATTATCTGCTACTTTTATTTTCTTATCTTTCATATCATATCTTTTCCTTTCATATATACTTAAGACATATATGTTTTACTTGTATCCCACTACTTTAACAATTGCAATTGAATTAGTTGATGAACCGTATGGAGTCCATTGACTACTATCTGTAATAGAATATTCTTTATATCTTTTTACTGTCAATTTCGTATCTTCCATTGTCATTGTTTTAGTATGTATCCATATCTTTGAATCTGTAAAGTCTATTAATGATAAATTTATATTTTTGTTTAATGCTACAGATACTTCTTCTCCCCTGTTATTATTTCCAACTTTCCAGAATACTTTAATATATTTATAATTAGACAATTTTTCACTTAATGCTATATCTCCTGTCGTTCCTGTTTCGTTTTCATACAATGTAGTTCCATCTTTTTCTTCTTTTAGCTTATTTATTGCTTTTTCTGTATTATCTTCCATTTTTTTAAGATTTGCACTAGAAAGTGGAGTTTGTCCACTATATTGTTCTGGCTCTACTTCATAAATAGTGCCATTTATTTCTACTTTTCCCTTGCTAACAAGTGTTCCGTCTTGCCAACCTATTCTATCTAATTTTATATCTGCCATAATTAATTGCTCCTTTCTATTTTATTTTTTAGTTCAAATAATCCTTTTGCTTCGGTATAAAAATTCATTGTGTAATACTTATCTGTATTTACCATTGTTTTGCCAAATCTCATGCTTACATATTGATATACAAATCTATATTTTAAAATTATATATTTTGTATTAGGTTTTAATGGATATTTATTTAAGCTGGGTTGTAAATTAGTGTTTGTAAACATTTCTTTTATCAAGTTTGCTGGCATTGGATATTTTCCATTTCCCATATATAAACTTGAATGCGGAAATACACTTTGTTCTAGTCCTGTTCTTATATTAAACCCAAACACTGTGTCGCTCTCTTCGTTTATTTCTATATCTGTCCCTACTTTATATTCTTCCTCCATTACCCCTTTTTGACTTCCAATTCCTATTGAGTACAATATCGCTATAACTGGTACCCTATAAGGGTTGCTTACAATTTTTCCTGTAGCTGGGTCAAGATACTGTTCTAAATATCCTGCCCAATCTACTGGAGATAAATGATATGGATATTCATATCCAACACATTCTGCATTACTTTCAAATATATCTTTTCTTGTTATTGCAAGTTTTTCTCCTTCTGTTAAATATATTGAATAATTACTAGTATCGACGCAAGCATAAATTGTATTCCAATTACCAAATCCTATTGCAGTTATTCTTTTACCATAATAGTCCTTTAATGAAGAAAGTGCATTCCCTGTATTTATCAAAGTTACAGACTTAGTTTCTGCAAATGTATAAGTCACATTACAACCTTTTGAATTTCCTACCGTTTGCATTTGAGTTTTTTGCATTCTTATATTAAAATCTGTATAATTTGCTTTTTGATAATTATCTAAAGGACTATCAAACCTTATAAAGCAATATGTTAATTCTTTATTTTCATTTTCATCTTGATATGCTAATCCCCACTCATTTAATAATTGTCCTTTACTAAACAACCTTAAATAACTATCATATATGTAATTATGTAGTACATATTCTTTGTCTGTTTTTATTTTCACATATTCGTTTTTAACTATCATTGTACCACCTCAAATCTCTCGCTAATTCCTTCTTCTTCATAATGTGTTACATACAATTGATATACCTTGTCACTTGATGTTTGTTCGTTTTCTTGTCTAAATATATCAATGAAGTTATCTAATATGTTAGCGTTTTTACATTTTACTAAAAATTCATCATCATTATTTTGGTCTGTTCTTTGTATTTCAGTTACTACATATCTTCCATCTATCATGAATTTATTAATATAAAGTATTTTTCCCACTTGAAATTTGTCTTTATCAAGCTTAATTTCAAGTTCATCTGCATAATTTAAACTATTTTTGTTTAAGTAGCTTGCTCCAATTTCAGTCAATTCTTGTACAGTTTTCCAACTTTCTTTCATGTCTATAGTTCTTTCTACAATACCTGTTTTGCTTATAATGTTCTTTTTCTCTAGTATTCCTTTATCATTTAAAAATTTATTAACATTATAAATTAATGTACTGTCAGAATTAATTGCTTTAATACTATTTATTTTTTTATTGCCATTGTTATATTTAATTCCTGTTATTAAGTTACTGAAAAAACTATCTCGCATTAATAAAAATTCTTTTTCACTATCTGTGCTCTCTCCATCAAACCCTAAATTGTCACTTATTTTATATAAATTATTTAAAGTATCAAATGAGACAAAAAAAGAAAAGTCTGTATTATCTTCATATGTTCCTTCTACATATATTCCATAAATAATATTTGTATTTGTAATACCGTTGCTATTAGCAGATTTAATTATATTTTCTTTCTTTATATCAATTGGAAAATTAAACGTTATTTGGTCGTTTTGCTTTATATTTGTTACTTGTCCATCAATCAATGGATTATGTGCTTCAGCGACTTCTTTCTTGTTCATTCTTAATCTTGAATATTCATATATTCTAACGTTTTTAAAGTTAATCACATTAGCATAATCATAGCTATTTGTTATTGGCTTAACATATTCTAAACCATCAATAGTATGTTTATCATCATATATATACATAGGTTCTTCTTTAAACATTGTTTCTATATCTTTTACATAAATGTTTTTGTTTTCATCTATATACCACCAAAAATTATATTTATTGCTTAAATTATTCATACAGTATTCAACTGTTTCTACTAGAAAGTTAACGGTTAAAGATTTGTTTACAATGTTTATCTCTTTTAATGTAAATCCATCATCAATTAATGGAGCTAGTATTATATTTTCTATTAAATCTTTTATCTCATATGTTCCAACAGCAATGCATGTTCTTAATGTTGCTATTTTTTGAGGAGAAAGTAAAGTAAAACTTATATTAATATCTTCATCAAGTTCTCTCATTTCATCAAATACATAATTTTCGATATACCCTGTGTATAACAATGTCTCTTGATTTGTTTCTGATTCTTCTACGACCATCACTTCTTGATATTTTTCTGGTAAATCAGCTTTTTGGTGTCCTGTAAAATCGCATTTTAAGTCACTAAAAGTTATTTCTTGGCTTGACTTTGCTATGTTATAGTTATCCAATACCGGCAATTTCACGCTATTATATTTTAAATATACCATTATGCTAATCCTCCTGTCTTTATCGTTTTTACTACGCTTGGTGCTAATATTCTTCCTGCTTTCTTTCCGTCTATATCAACACTTCCATCTATATTAAATGAAGCTCGTATTACATTTAACATAGAATTGTTAGATTTTACACTTGCATTAGCATTTATCGAACCAGTTTCGAATGCTACTGCTTTATTCATCTCTCGCATTATATCATTATTTAGCCCTTCTAAATCAAAACCATCTTTAATATCTTTAGCCATCTGATTCGTCGCTTTTGATATCTTATATCTATTTTTATCAATTCCTTTTACTAAGTTATCAATCATGTCCGGCATATACGTCAATTCATCTTTTAGTGGTCCTGTTTTTGGTACTGAGTGCCCTATAATTGATTTAATCCATCCTGCTATTGATGTAGCAGCTCCCATGATTCCACTTTGTGATTTTTGAGATGTCATACCACTTGAAATATTGCTACTTAAATCTGTCCCCCATTTGTTACCATCTACATTATTATTAAATCCCGAATTTGCATCATCTGCTAAAACTTTAGCTCCATTTTCTACCATTGTGTCAGAATATAAATTTTTCGATGCTTGCTCTATGTTTTCCTTAGTTTTTTCTGAAATTTTTAAATTCTGACTGAATAACGTTGTTGCGGAACCTGCCTCTTTACTTGAAGCATTTTCTAAGCCTGTATCTAATAATATCACACCTGTTGCTTCTTCTATTTTCTTTCTTGTTTCTTCTGGTACTCGAGATAATCCTTGCTCATATGCACTATAACTTGTTTCAGCTAAATTTTTCCAAGCTATTTTTTGTTCTTCTGTTAGATTGCTCACTGTTGATGTTTGTTGTGCTAATGAGTTAGCTAAGTTTATTAACGATTGCTGTTCTGTATCTAATTGTTTTTGTAATATTTTTGCTTGGAAAGTATCATTATTATCTTTAGCCTCTTGCCAGCTTTGTTTTAATAATGACACATAATTACTTTGTGATTGTATTTGTTCTGTTAACGAACTATTGGTTTTAGCTTTTGCTTGGTCATATGAAACTCCCATTTCAGATAAAGCTTTTTCTATTTCATCTTTACTGTTTGAAACACTTGCACTTGTTAATTTTTCATATTTTTCTACTGTATATCCATATTCTCCAATTAATTCAGACTGATTTTTTATCTGACTGCCTATATAATTAAGATTTCTCATTTTTTCTTGTTCTTCTTGATATCCATTAGTTGTTTTATTTAATTCGTCATTATATTTTTGCCTTAAATCAGTTAATGTTTTTGTTGCTTCAGCTTGGTTTTTTAGTGATGTTTGGTATTCTTCTTTATATGCATCTAATGTCGCTTCTGCTTTTTTCTTTGAGATTAGCTGGTCGATATTATCTTTTAATTCGCCATATTGACTAATGATATTTCCATTCATTTGATACTCTGTGCCCAATGCATTATTCAATTCTCCAAGTATGTATTTTGCTCTATTTTCATAACCTTCTTTCACTTTTCCATTTTCATCTGTCATTTTTCTTAATTCATCTGCTAATCTTTGTATTGTTACTATTTCACTTTCACTTTTTGATAAACTCTGCTCTCTTGCTTCTTTTAAAGACTTCCATGATTTTTGTTGTAATTCTGCTGCATCTTTTACTCCGTCAAGAGATGTTTTTTGTTTTGCCATTGCTGTTGCTACTGTTGCCGCTGCTATACCTAATCCTAATGTTAAAGATATCAATGCTGTCGTAGGGCTTAATGCAGAAATAATGTTTTTCGCTATATTTATTCCTTGAATCGCCGACACAACTCCTTTATATACTTTCATTGATGCAATCAGCGAAAATACAACCCCTACTACCGACACTATTACGCCTTTATTTTTAGTTGCCCATGCCCAGATATTTTTAAAAACTCCAAGCACTCCTGAAAATACAGATTTAATTTTCGGACCATACACATTAGATAATTGTTTCATAGTGTTTATAATTTTACTAAAATCTATTTTTGAAATCTTATCTGCTACTTTCTTCAATGCCTTTTCTGCAATAGAACCAATATTACTAATTATATTTCCTAATCCTTTTAATTCTGTTTTCTTTAATGCTTTGTCTATTGTGTCAATTATATTAGCAACTCCTCTAGTTATCGCTGTCTTTGCATTTATTATCGATGTATTTATGCCTCCTACTGAATTTTTTGCTTGTTCTTCAAATGATTGAAATTCTCCTATCCCTGTTTCATTTAATTCAACAATTTTATCCATAAAAGAATCCATTGAGATTTTGCCACTTCTTAATGCTTCTCCAAGCTCATCTGATGTCATATTAAATGCTTTTGCTACCTGATTTAATTGTGCTGGCATAGCTGTCTGTATGCTTCTCCATTCCACCATGTCTGGCTTACCTTTAGCATATGCTTGACTTAACTGTTCCATAGCAGATGATTGTATATCTGCCGAAGCTCCACCAGCTAATAAGGCGTTATTTAATGCTAAAAAGTAGTTTGTGCTTTTTTTTACATCTCCATTCTTACTTGTAAACCTTTGCACTGACAATGAAGCGTTGTCCAATGTGGTTGGTAATCCAGATAATTTATCGCTTAATTTGTTTATAGAAGCCTCAGCATCTTCACTAGCAACTCCTAAATTTGACATTACTTTTGGATAATTGTTTAGTGTATCTATTCTTGATACCGCACCATCTATACTATTATTTATAGTATTAATTGCTGTACTTATCATTTTAGTTATTCCCAATGCTGTTACTATATTTTTTATCTTTGTTCCACCACTTTTAACAGAATTTGTTATCGAATTTAATCCTTTGTTAAATCCACTTTTATCTATATTTGTATCATAAGTTAAACTTCCTGCTACTGCCATTGTTTTGTCCTTTCTAATGTAGACAAAATAAAAACACTTACATTTCTGTAAGCGTTATGATATCCTTTTTATTTTCAATTATTGTGCTTAAAACTTCTATATCCTATAATATTAAATTCATATTCTGGTTTTTCAGTTGCTCCTGAGTAACTAGAGTCATAAGTCGTTAAGTCGCCTTTTCCTTTATGCACTATGACAGGAATATAACTAACCTCATTGCTTGTTTTGTCTTTTCTTTCTACTAAAACAATATAATCATTTTGATTATCAGCACAAGAAATTATACCTTTTCCATCATAAGTGGTAGAATATGAATTTTTTTCAGAGTCTATGCTAAAAGATTCTACTTTAAAGTCTTTTAATCCTACTCCACTATTAGCCCAACCTTCTATTGCAAGACTGATTAAAACAGAAATAACAACAGATATTATAATAGTAATTATCATACTGTTTTTATTGGTTTTACTCATACAATCACGACATATACCATCTTTTAACTCACTTTCTAAGCATTCTTTTTTGCATTTTTTACATACCATAAATATCACTCCTTTTATCATTATAAAAAGAGTATATCATTTTTTCTTGTATTCTTGTGTCAAAAAAAGTCGAAAAACAAAATTATTTCAATGCTTCATATATTTTATTTATTCTTTCCTGTTCTTCAGCTGGTTTTGGTAATGCCCAATAATCTCTTAATTCTAGCATATTTTTATCTTTTCCCTCATATGCTCGATAACCTTGTATTTTTACAAACTCTACATCACTTTTTAAGGATTTTAATAATGCTTTAAATTTCCACCAATGTACTTTGTCGTGTGCCAAGTCTATTCCGAAGTTCATAAAAAGCTCCATAAATATATTCATCATCAAATTCATAGCTATAAATTTGTTTATTACTTCCTTTACTATTTCCTTTTGTTTTGTGATAATTATCTCTGCCACATTTATAAAACCATATTAGCCTTTCACAAGCTTCTTTATATAATTGTGGATTGTATAGTAATTTATTATAGTTTTCTGCATAAAAAAAAGCAGGATAAAAATGCCTTAGTCCATACTTTATCTTTTCCGACTTGTCGACACTTTTATCCTGCACTTTATTTTCGAAAGATATCATAGTTCTAAAGTCTACATTTATTTTATATTTTTTTCCTTGTAAAATCACAAAATAAGGTAGTCTATTAAACATAATCATATTAATATCTCCTATAATTTCGTCTATTTCCTCTATATTGATTTCTATTGTAGCTTCTATTATAATTTCGTCTTTGTTCTCTGTTCATTTCGCTATCTAAATTTCTTGCTTTATTTTCTAATTCTTTGTTTGTATTCATTACTTCATCTATCATATTCCCTGAGGTAGCTGTTATATATGCTTTATATATACAAGTTAACACAGCTATCTCTACATCTAAGGTCATTTCATCGTATCCATCTTTTAATCTTTTATTATTTATCTTTTCTATTGAATCTTCTCCTATAACTTCTCTTATTTCTCTCTCTATGGTATCTTCATCTTCATTAATATCTTTCAAATCTTTATCTACAATATTTTTCTTATTAATTTCAAAAACCAATCCATATATATCAACTTCAATTTTTTGGTCTGTATCTTCATACCCAAAACTTACTCTTTTACTTTTCATTTTTTATCCTTCCTAACATAATTATCTTTAATATCTACCTATTATTTTTACGCATTCTCTGTAAATGTTTTTGTTGTTACATTAAATGTACCATAAACAAATTCTCCACCTTCAAGAGATCCTGTAATTTGTTTTTGTTCCCCTGCAGCACCATTACATTCTGTTATTTTGCAAGTCTGTGTTATTTTTCTTGCTTTAAATGTATTTTCCTGTTCTGCAACTGGTTGCCATAAATTTACTATGTAATGATCTATATTTAAGTCTGAACCTGTTTTTCTTTCATAGAATAAATTATACATATAGTCAAACACCTTATCGCCTTTAACCATATCCATAGTAATAGGAAATTCATTCGAAAATCCTGTAATCTTTTTTGTTTTTGATTTTTGGTGTATGTATTGCTTTTCAGACTCTGTTGGGTTTGAACTTTCTGTCATTTCTGTAATTACTCCACCTAATACTATTTCATCATTTATTCCAAAGTAATGTGCTTCGTCATATTCCATGATATCTGTTAATTCTTCAACTGCCATTTTAAATTCCTCCTCTTACATTAAAATAAAGCTGTATATAATACGTACTTATAAAACCTTTTTCATCAGTTTCATAGGTTATCGCATTAGCACAGCTAATTTGTTTTATTTGTTTATTTTTTAATACTGGATAGTTTCTTAGTCGATTTTGTTTATCTATCCAATCGCTTAAATCATCTAACCAGTCTAAATTCTCTAATCTTTGTATGTCATCTTCACTATTTGCTTTTAAAAGTAATGCATATTGATATTGTCTATACCAGCCTGTATCTGTTATATATTTTAGTGGCAAATTTTCTACTCCACTTCTTTGCAAGGCTAAAGTATCTGTTTCTTCTGGTAGTTCCTCTGTATGTATCATTTCTGCTATTTCTTTTATTGGTTCATATTGTAACAACCATTCGTTTATTGCTTTATCCATTGTCTAACCTCCTTGCATAATTTGCTGTTTGCATTAATATTTTGTCTCTTTTGTCTGCCTTCATTCTTTCAAATGGGTGTGCACCTCTTAATTTACTGCTGTGATATTTTAAATTTTTATTTATAACTACTTTTCTTTCTCCACGTCTAGCATAAGCACTTCTACTTTTTACTCCTACCATAACTTTTCCTTCTGCTTGGAATCTTGCATAAGGAACGTTTATTATTACTTGTTTTCCTCCATTAATAGGATTTACAGAGTCTTTTTGTGTTCCACTTTTTAAAGAAACATATTTTTTGAGATTGTCAGCAACCGTTTTTCCTAAAAATTGCTGTACTTTCCCTCGCTCTTCTAGACCTAATTCTCTATAAATAGTTTGTAGTGGTTTTGTTTTAATAATATAACTCATATTGCACCTATCTTGATATGATTTGGTAAATCCTCATCATCAAATATAAATTTATCAATAGAAGTTACTTTGTGAACATTTTGAGTGCCATATTTTTTACTTAGTTCTGTTAATGGTACTCTTTCTATTACATCTTCTACCTTTTTATTTACAATAATATCGTCATTTTCTACAAACCACTTTAAATTATATCCATTGATGTCAAAAATCCTAATTAAGGCATTGTCAGTTGAATCTGACCCATTTCTGTTATGATTTGTTATTGAAGTATTTCTATAACTAGCCTCTACAACATATCTATCCCATTTGTTATTACTTTTATGGTATATTGTTATATCTTGCATTGGAAAATCTTCCATACTAACCTCCCTATAAAAAGCATGTTAATTCATCAGGCAAACAATTGATTATTTCCTTTTTAGCCACTTTATATTCTTCATCAGAAAGCACTTTAAAGTTTTTGCTTACTCCATCTATCGAATATGAAGTAATCTTTCTGTTTGTACTTTCTTCCTTTTTATTTATTAAATCAACTAAAGCACAAGCAGTATATTTCAACTGTTCTTGTGCTTCTTTTGGCAAATTATTTATTTTTGTTTCTGTTAGTCTTGTATTGACATTCTTATCAATTTCTCTGCTTGCTTTTATTATTAGTGAATCAAAAAAGATTTCTTGTAGTTTTCCTTTATACTCAAGTAAATAATAGCTATAATCTGCATATTTCATCTTTATCAGCTCCTATTTTACTTTTATGTTTCTAAACACTCCAGCTTTTAGTGTATTTTTTAACACAACTGCAGCAACCATTTCTACGTCTCCTTCTTTAACTGTTCCAGGAGCTTTCATATCTGGTAAGCAAGTGCTTAAAACTCCATTTCCAGTTGGAGAAACCCCGTGGAATCCATCTTTTGCAATTTGAACCGCATATAAGTCTGTCAATCCATCTTCAGAAATTTTTACGCAAGGTGTTGTATTAGTTCCATCGAAATATTCTTCTAAGTCTACTAATGGAATGTTATCCCACATATCAACACTTCTACCAAACGCATCTTCTGATTTAGTATAATATCCTGCTCTTCTTGCAATACCTTTAATTTTTGTAATTAATTTGTTATTACCTAAAAACATTGTTGGTTTTCCTTGCATAATTGAAACAAATTCATCCATTTTATCTAAAAATTCTTGATAATTATCATCCATTTTTTTAGATGTTGATAAATCAAACTCATTAGATACTTCATAATATGTAGCTATATTAGCTTTTTGTGGATTTGCTACTTTTGTATATTTGTATGGAGAACTTGTAGTTCCCGAACCACTTCTAGTATAATATACCTTCCCTGCTATTACATCAGTGTCTTTTGTTATCGCATATTCAGATGCATTATATTCAGTGCTAGAACCTTTTAACATAACATCTAGCCCATTAAATTCATCTTCGTTCACTGATTCATTTCCATTTATTACAGTATTGTGAAATAAATTTATAGCTCCCTTTATTTTTTCTTTCATTTGGAAGTCTAATTCATCTACTGCACCAGATGTATTTATTAATACACGGTCAATCTTGAAATTTCCTCCAAATATTTTTAAGTCTGCACTTGCTTTTTCTCTTTTAGCTTCATTATTTGTATACTCACCATTTATTTTTCTAAATCCTGCTGTTGATGGTGTTTTTAATTTTGTATATCCATAAGTTAATGTACTTCCCCCTGTTCCTGGTGCTACAGCATTATCAAATACTAATTTATCTAATAATAAAGACCCTCTTCTAAATTCATCAATGACTGCTTGATCTACTTTATCAGCCATTCCTACTTTTGCTTCTTCTAATGTTATCATTTTTATTTCCTCCTATTAATTAAATTTTTCTTTTAATGCTCCATATAACGTTGGAGTTGTATCTTGTGGCTTTTCTGTATGATTTCCGCCAAGATTAATTTCTGAGCTTCCGTCATCTTTTTCTTCAAACAAAAAAGAATACTTTTCTTTGACATCTTTGATTTGTTCATCGATGCCACTTACTGTGTACTCTCCTTTATCATTTTTTTCATATTTAATTTTGTCTTTGTCTAGTTTGCTATAAACTAAGTCAAAGTCTTTTGCTCCTTTTATGGAACTTTTTAATGCGTTTGTTTTCTTAAATTCTTCAACTTCTTTAGAACCTTCAGCAAAACCTTCCTCTTTAGCTACTCTTTTGATTTCTTCTATATCGACAGAGCCATTTTCTTTTATTTTTTTGTTTAGTTCTTCGATTAATCCTTCCTTTACTTTTAAATCATTTTGTGCAGTTAAAGTTTTTGTTTTTTCTGTGTTAACATCATTACCATTTTCAGTCATAATGCTATCAATGATATTTTTCTTAACGCTATCCTCCGCTTCTAAATCTTTGAATAATCCTTCTAAAAAACTTCTTTTCATAATATTTCTCCTCCTACGATTTTCTACGGGTTTTTCTTCCCTCGAATTTGATAATATTTGCTATTTTTAACGTCGTATGCCCAACATTTCAATTTCTTTTACGTCTAATTGAAAAAAGACATTAAAAAAGAAGCTCGTCAGCTTCTTATATATATTAAAATGTTAATAACTAATTTAATGTATAAATTGTATTTTTTTGCATAAACTATTGATTATTAGCCTAATTTATTGTATAATTAAGTTAATAATATTATTATTGAAGGTCAGTTGAGAACCCCATATATTTGGTTCGCAGTTGACCTTCAATTATT
>ULOU01006812.1_pt1 | contig 12368 bp, 10 predicted proteins | sample 1952821 | NCBI WGS metagenome assembly ULOU01 (sample SAMEA4835610, study PRJEB28245) | human gut metagenome | biome: gut microbiome; material: fecal sample | place: Denmark | collected 2008 | reverse complement strand
AAAGAGCGAGGCGGCACGCCAACTTTACAATTACGTGGCTTTGGTGGCCCCTACACCGCTTTCGGTACTCATCAACGGTGCCAGCGGTACCGGAAAAGAATATGTGGCCCACCGCATACACCAATTAAGCAAGAGAGCGGACAAACCTTTTGTAGCCATCGACTGCGGAGCCATGCTCAAAGAACTGGCGGCTTCTGAATTTTTCGGCCACGTGAAAGGTTCGTTTACAGGCGCCGTGGCCGACAAAACGGGAGCTTTCGTAGAAGCCAACGGCGGCACGCTGTTTCTCGACGAAGTGGGAAACCTGAGTTATGACGTGCAAGTGCAACTCTTGCGGGCCATCCAAGAACGGAAAATACGTCCGGTGGGTTCCAACCAGGAAATAGAAGTGGATGTCCGGCTCGTCTGTGCCACCAACGAGAACCTGCAACAGGCCATCGCCCGTGGAGAATTCCGCGAAGATCTCTACCACCGCCTGAATGAATTCACCCTGCACATGCCTTCTCTAAAAGACCGTGGCGAGGACATCCTTCTATTTGCCAACTTCTTTCTGGACCAAGCCAACAAGGAACTGGAAAGGCATATCGTAGGTTTCGACGCCCCGGCTTCGGAAGCGTTGCTCAATTACGCATGGCCTGGTAATTTACGCGAATTGAAAAACCGGGTGAAACGCGCTACTTTGCTGGCACAAGACCGTCTGATCCATAAGACCGATTTGGGAGAGTTCAATATCATAAACCGTGATGAAGAAGAACTCCCCGCAGCTACTCCTTTCGCCTTACACGATAAAAATACCGAGAAAGAACGTATCCTACAGGCCCTGCAAACGGCACACCACAATAAAGCGCGTGCCGCACGTCTTTTAGGCATAGACCGCAAAACCCTCTACAACAAAATCAAGCTCTACGATATTCCACAATAAAAGTGTGGAATTCTTCCCCACTCATCCCCACATTCCACACGTTCGTTTTTTGGCCTCATGCTATCTTAAATACAAAGAAATCATTTATAATCAACACCTTACAACCTTCTTTCTTTTTCTGGCACACCTCTTGTTCATTAGTTTTGCAGATGACAAGATAAAACAGTCAAACAATTAAATAAAACAGAAAGCATTATGAAAAAGTTATTTGCAACAGCCTTAATGGCTATGAGTATGGGAAGCGTTTTTGCACAGGATAACATCGTCGCAAACGATACTGTAAAAACGGATACTACAAAGAACTGTCCTGCAAAAGGTTGCCAGAAATCATTGGCTGCCCTCATTTCTAACGATACTGTAACTACAGACAGCACCAAAGCTAAATTAACCGCCATGTTGGCGTGCGTAGCTATGAATGATACGGTAACCACAGACTCCACAAAATCCGCTCCGGCTGCATTAGTGGCACTGAACGACACAGTTACGACAGACAGTGCAAAAGCACAACCGGCAGCCTTGGTTGCAGCCAACGATACGGTCGTAACCGACAGCACGAAAGCTCAACCGGCCAAGCCAACAGCTTTAGTAGCCATGATTGAGGAAAAGGATACGACTCAAACCAAAGATACAAAAACGACTCCTTCTACTTGCGACAAAAAAGCAGGAGAGAAAGCAATCCAAGCATTAAACGCCATGAGAAAAATCACCGCCTAACCACACTGATTTTTCTCATTTTAAAAGAGGAGAACGTGCCCGCGTTCTCCTCTTATTTTTCTTGTTCCCCAATTTGCTTTTCGGTCAGATACTTCCAGTAACGTACCGGCATGTCTTTCCGGTGTTTACGGGGATTCAAGCGTTCCTTAATACAAATGGCTTTAAAATACGTCCGCCACATCTCCTGATACCACATTTCATCCTCGTCCCGCATCGCTTCGCTCAAACGTCCGTCCGGCAGTCGGAAAACCTCTGCTCCATCTTCAAAAGTAACACGTACGGACTTATGCCCGGCATAATAGTAGCCATACCGGCGCCGCCGGTCGTAAATCAGCCAACATTCTTCCGAAAAACGGTCGCTAAAATGCGGAACGATTAAAGGCAACACGTCATAGTCTGGCTCTATCATGGCAAAATAAGTTCCGTCAGCAGTTTTCTGGAAGCGCACAAATTGCATCATGCGAAGACGTTCATAACGCACCTTACGATAGGTATTCGTCACAAAAAGCACATCCGGATCGGCAAAATTCGTTTCAATGCTCTGCCCGGCCTTCACGGCTTTACATACATACCGAAACAAAGGCAAGTCCAAATCCGGCAGTTCGGAGAAAAGACTGGTCGTCAGACAAGCCAGTGCCGACGTCGAGAGTTTCCTTTGCAATGCCCAAAACACTCTTCCGGCTTTTTCTTCATCCGTTGTCACCCGATGTACGACTGCAAAAAGAGGAGGCGTGTCCTTTTCTCCGATAATCGCCACAGGAAACTGATGACGGTAGAATGCATCGAACACCGCTGTCAGCAAACCGTCCCATGTACGGTCGTACACGAAAACACTATCCTCTGTCATACTCCTCATGCAGGCTCCTCCTTAAATAGCAATGTCAACTGCCCGTCATTCTGCTTCTTCCGGCTTTTCGACTGCACCAATAAAGAACGGACACGTTCGGGATAAAGCTCATTCACTCCCTTGGCTTCCAACTCCCCACAGGTTATGAAATATTGGGCACGCTTCATCACGCATCCCATTTTCTTCAAATCAAAACTCGTCAAACGGCCGAAACGGCGCGAACAGACAATCAAACGAGCCGACTTTACTCCAATACCGGGCACCCGTAAAATCCGTTCATACTCCGCACGGTTCACATCCACGGGAAATTGTTCGGGATGCCGAAGAGCCCAGGCCAACTTCGGATCCACTTCCAAATCCAAATCAGGATGCGTTTCATCCACAATCTCTTCCACTTTGAACTGATAGAACCTCATCAACCAGTCTGCCTGATACAAACGGTTTTCCCTGACCAACGGCGGTTGTTTCAGAGCCGGGAGTCGAGGGTCGTACGTATTCACGGCCACATAACCGGAATAATACACACGCCGCATGGTAGGCCGACCGTACAATGCGGACGAGAGGAACAAAATATCCCGGTCGGACTCCCCGGTTGCTCCCACAATCATTTGCGTGCTCTGCCCTGCCGGAACAAAACGGGGAGCATGCCGGTGTTTTTTCCGTTCTTCCGCACTCTCCAGTACACCTTGCTGTATATATTCCATAGGGCGGTAGACACTCTCATGATCTTTCTCCGGTGCCAACAACTTTAGCGAAGCCTCATTGGGAATCTCTATGTTCACACTCATACGGTCTGCATACAAACCCGCCTCGTCCACCAACTCACGACTGGCCCCCGGAATACTTTTCAAATGGATATACCCATTAAAACGGTGCACCGTACGCAGGTCTTTCACCACACGTACCAAACGTTCCATCGTATAATCGGGGGTCCTTACCACACCGGAACTCAGGAACAATCCTTCGATATAATTCCTTTTGTAGAACTCCATCGTCAGGTCTACCAGTTCCGATACGGAGAGTGTGGCACGAGGAATATCATTCGTGCGGCGGTTGATACAATAAGCACAATCGTAAATACAATAGTTCGTCAGCATGACTTTCAGCAAGGAGATGCAACGTCCGTCCTCAGCAAAACTATGGCAAATACCGATGCCTCCCACGGTATTCCCCACTCCGCCTTTCACGTTACGCCTCACCGTACCGCTCGAAGAGCAGGACACATCATATTTGGCCGACTCTGCCAATATCTTCAACTTCCTGAGCGTATCGTCTTTCATGCCGCAAACCACTTTTGTTTTTGCAAAGATAACCCTTTTCAACAGATTAGGAAAAAGCCGCTCCGGGTTTTCATCCGAAGCGGCTTTGCCGTATCACGTTCAAAAGTGTACCAAAATATTAATACTCGTTACCCCATATATCGGTAAAACCTTGATTCATATTGGTCCGACCTTCTATTCCATCCTGTGGCGTGTTATCGACTCCTATGGAGCAATTCAACAGCAATGAATCTTGAATCTCAAATTCTGCCACTTCGCAAACCGGTTTTATATATATTTTCTTGTCCATATTTCAACTTGTTAATACTATTTTACTACTACTTTTTTACCATTCACAATGTAAATACCCTGCGGCAAGCCTTGAGTGGCCTCTGATTCGTCGACCTGATGGCGAACTTCCACACCACTAAGTGTGTACACATCTGCCAAACCGCCCTCAACCATTGTTTCGGAGATACCGGTCGCATCTTCAAATGAAATCAGGCGTTGGTTCACGCCTACTTCTCCACTGTATTCCGGAACTTCATTCATATCGATATAGGCACGGTTTCCCGAAATCTTACAACTCTTACCGCAAAGCTGCACTTTATTTTGAGCACTAATCAGGTACATGCCTTCAGCCACATCTTGCCCCTCAAAGGAACCGATCAAACCGTTTGCCTCTTCAGCCACAGCCACAGCCTTTCCACTGTATGCAGCTATAAGCTTGTCGGAAGTTGCACTGAATATATAAGGTACTCCAGCCTCAAGGGTAGTCACTTGATTCAAGACTATGGATTGTGGCTCTTCACCCTTCATGACCTTTCCGGCAATGCTGAAGAACTCTGCACCAGCCATATCTTCTGCAGCCACGGCATAGGGAAGACAGATAGTACCGTAATCACCGGAAGTAGTTGAACGAATGTACCCATCCACAATAGGCATCGCAACAGCTTTTGGATAAGTACTTGACGAATAAGTTCTAAATGCCGTTATTTGCTCATTATATCCAAGGAAGCGTCCATCTGTCTCTTTTGTATTCCAACTTCCATCCTCAGATTTATAATACCAACTATTTCCTTTTTTTGAAGACAATTTAATATCCGAGTCATTCGCGTCTTCAAATACTACATACATGCCATCTATATTTTGGATTGTTCCATTATCTATATCAATATACCATTTAATATCAGCTTTACCCTCATCTATAATTTTACCATTAAGAGAATATACCTCCATTGCATTCAGTCGTGTATTCCCTAATTCATTTTTCATAGCGTGCAATATTCCCTCTTTGTCTTCTGCCACTAAAGCCTTTGCTTCCGGCAATGCAGAAGGGTCTACCACATTCATGGTACAAGTTGCAGTTGCACCGGTATATTCATCATTTTCGGTTACAGTGGCCGTAATCGTTACCGTCCCGACCTTGTTACCGGCTTGGACCTCTCCCGTATTCTCGTCCACCGTAGCTATCGTTTTATCCGAAGAAGAATAAACCACCGAAGCCGAAGAATTTGTAGTAGCCTTGACCGTTAAGGACTCGCCCACATTCACAGAATAAGCATCCGAATCAAAAGTCAACGTAGCCTGCGTCTTGCCTGCGGTCTTTACAGCAATATCCTCTTGCAAGATTACATTCAGTTGCTTTGTGGAATTATACAAACCGGGATACCCTGTTACATCAACCGTGGCCTGCACATCCGCCGTAATGCTTTCGTCAGCCGCCCTGAGTGCTATCTTTTCGCCGTTTTGCTCGATTTCTCCATTCTTATCGTTAAAGCTTGATGTTACCGTCGCATCTACCACTTTTACACGCATGGATTCATACTGGGCAAAGTTTTGGTTCAATTCAGCCACAGTCACCTCTTGTACCGGAATCTCAACGTCGTTAGTAACCGCAACATTGTCGAACTCCCCTCCGTCTACTTTCAATTCATACAGGCCAAAGTACAATGCCAATTGGGCAGCTACCACACCGTTCAACTTCGTTCCGGCCTTCAATTTATTTGAGCCAAAAACATACAACCCTGCTGTTTCATCTTGAATATAAGCCTTTCGGGAATCGGCATACGTCACCACAGCGTCTTTCAACTCTACAACACAAGGTTTACCTTCCTCCGTAGCTATACCGCTTTCTTTCAATGCCTTCAAAGAAGCATATGGTTCTAATTTGGTGTAAGTCGCAGTGACTACCTCACTGTTGTCCAACCCATCTTTTACGGCGATGGCCTTTAATGTGGTAGTTTCCGTGAGAGTTACGCCTTCTGTTGGAAACTTATCAGAACCTGTAGTAGGCTCTGCTCCATCCTTTGTATAATAAATTGTGGCACCCTCTGTAGAACAAGAAGCTCCGACCGTAAGCTTATCCACAAAGGTGGTCCCGTTAGCCGGTGCAAAAACAGGTGCTGCCACTTGATTGCCAATAGATTCAACCTTTTTAAATAACTGTAAAGGCTTTTGGGATTCCGAACCATAACATGCAAAAAGAGGAGAACCATTATTGGGGTTATATTGCATTACATTTCTTTTATTTGTACCCTTAAACGTAATTGTTGCAATATTAGCCTCAAACCTTATATCAGCTCTTCCATCATCATCTAATGTTGATTGTGTCTTCAAATAGTTACCAGAACTACTTGCGGCATAAAGGTATCCACCATTTACCTCATCATAAAAAGACCAACCTACGGAAGAAGATCCTTTCAAAACCAATTGACACGCCATTGAATTTTGTTCAAGTGTAATCTTGTCATTAGCCAGAATAACAGCTACAGCTCCACGGTTATTTTTTTTCTGTTCATTACTTAAGGCAATACACCGACCTTGATCATCCACATTTACAATCAAAAAAGACTTTTCTGCTTCTAATTCTGAAACAGAAGTCACCCTCTGATAAGTTTCTTGCCCCCAAACACTACCGGAGACCAACGCGAGAAGTAGTAATGTCAAAATTACCCCCCCGATTTAACATTTGTAAACCTTTTCATACGCTTAAGTTTTATATGAATAATAAATTGAAAAGTTTTCTCATGTTATGACATGGCAAATATATACAAAAGAAATTAAGCTGCCATATAAAAAACGGATTATTATTCATATTTTCCCCATAAAAATTAAACTGTATTACAATAAAATGACACGACATCAAAAACAAGAAGTCTTTCAAACATTCATGGTCTGTTAGAATCAGATTGTTAAATTCAACCTCCAGGAAGGAAAGAGTCCGGCAAAACTCCATTTCCCACTCCTTATCTCACTATTTCCCCATACTTTTTTGGAACTTTTCGCTCGCGTATCACAAAAAAGTTGTAACTTTGCCCACCGAACAAGGAAAGATGCCGGAGTGGTCGATCGGGCCGCACTCGAAATGCGGTGAACGGGCAACTGTTCCCAGGGTTCGAATCCCTGTCTTTCCGCCAAAACAAAAAACTGCCGACCAAATTCCACCCATATAATTGGGGACTTTTAAAAGGTTTGTAAGGCTCACTAAACCAAACTCCCGACTTCACTATCTCCTCCAACGGAATGGTAAAGTCGGGAAATTCATTTTCCAAGTATCCGGAAGAACTGTATCTTTAGAAGATGGCATTCGCATGCAGTCCTGACGGCAAAAGACTAAAAGGGAACAAAAGAACACTAAAAATGGGAAACGAATCATCTGAAAGAATTCAAACCTCCATTTTAAACAAGATGGAGAAGAAGTTGCTGATATGGCTGGCACAGAGACAACCGGCATGGATCACATCCGACTTCCTGACTTTCATTGGCGTGATAGGAGCCGTACTTTTCGCCATCGGAGGCATATTGGCTCATATCGACACAAAATTCCTATGGTTGGCTTCATTGGGGTTAGTCATTAATTGGTACGGAGACAGTCTGGACGGTACATTGGCACGCGTCCGCCGCACGCAAAGGCCCGTATACGGCTTTTTCATCGACCACACTTTAGACGCCTTGACCACATGTCTTATCTGTTTGGGACTGGGACTGTCTCCCATGATGAGAATGGACGTGGCATTTCTGATTCTGGCCGGATATTTGTGCTTGTCCATCTATACTTACGTCTGCACTATCATTATCAACGAATTCCGGCTGACATACGGCAAACTGGGGCCGACGGAGGTACGATTGCTGCTCATTGCTGTCAACACCTTATATATATACACTCCGTGGTCGACCATACATTATAATATATATGGCAGGAATTGGGGGCTGTTCGACATCATAGGATGCACTGTGGCCGCCATCCTTTTCATGCTCTACATCAGTCAATTCACAAAGGATAGGCGGGCTCTTGCCTTGAAAGACCCGGCCAAACCTTGGCATCCGTAAATACACCTTACAAACGTAATACCCTCGGAAGTTTCCGGTTGAACTTCCGAGGGTATTACGTTTAAAAACACAAGAGCGTATAAGGTTATTCTTTCAAAGTTATGCGGCATCCCTCCAAACTTTCGATTACCGCCAACGACTCCACATGAATGCCCTGCGCACGCAAATAATCACCGCCATGCTGGAAAGCCTTCTCGATGAGGAAACCCATGCCGGCAAGTTCGGCTCCAGACTGACGCACCAAATCCATCACGCCCTTGGCCGCATTGCCATTGGCCAGAAAATCATCTATGAAAAGCACCTTATCGCCCGGCTGCAAATAATCCTTGCACACGCATACATCGTACGTATTGTTTTTAGTAAACGAAAAGACTTTCGTCACCAGCATATTTTCCATCGTACTCGGTTTCTTCTTCTTGGCAAAGACCACCGGAAGTTCCAAGAGGTAACCCACCATGATGGCCGGAGCTATGCCACTGGCTTCTATCGTCAGTATCTTGTTGATGTCGCGCGACGCGAAACGGCGCACGAACTCCACGGCCATGGACTTCATCAGTATAGGATCCATCTGATGGTTGATGAAATTGTCCACTTTCAGTATTCCTCCCTCGAAACATTTTCCATCGCGCAAAATGCGCTCCTTGAGTTGTTGCATATCTTTTTCCTCTTTATATCCCGTCTGAGTGTTTTCCTTTCCGGCATGGCCGAAATGTGGGACAAAGATAACACAAAAAAAGTAAAAAACGCGGCTTCCGCAACAGAAAATAAGAGGACGGGCAACGTCCTGCAACGGAAAATAAGGTCATCCGACACGCCCCATAGGGAAGGTTCCCGGAAACACCTCCCTTCATTCAGACCGCAATCCACAGGTCTTCCCCGAAAGCATTCAATCAACTAAAAATCAAAGCACTAAACTTTCATTTCAAACCTTCAGAAAAGCCCCTGAAATTTGTGCGCCAAACGAAAAATCAATCTCAGCCGAACGAAAAATCAATCTCAGGAGATTGAAAACGCTCTTTAAGCCGGGCAATCCGAAGGCCTCCACGGAGCGGTTTCCAATCCCCCTACTCCGGCACCGCCACCTTGTCCAAGATACCGGTCAAAGCCGCTATGGCTACTCCATAATTGGTCACAGGCACACCGCAGGCACGTGCCCGCCTCAAACGGTTCAGCACATGGCGGCGCGTAAACATGCACGCCCCACAATGGATGACCAAATCGTAAGCGGACAAGTCTTCGGGAAAGTCATTACCGGACATAATGTCAATGTGCAAAGCCTCGCCGAACTTACGACGCAACAAACGAGGAAGCTTCACGCGTCCAATATCTTCATGTTGCGGCACGTGGGTGCAAGCCTCCGCTATCAGCACGCGGGCATCGGGACGCAAAGCGCACAACGCCTCCGCCCCTTGCAGGAATTGCCGGATGTCCCCCTTCTGGCGGGCAAACAAAACGGAAAAAGAAGTCAGCCGCGTTTGCGGCGGGCAAAGGGCCTCCACCGTAGGAAATACTTGCGAGTCCGTGATAATCAGGGACGGGGGCGACGACAAGACGGACAACGTGGCCGACAAACGGTCGGCCGTACAGCACAAAGCCGTACAACGTTTGTCCAACAAGTTGCGCAAGGTCTGCACCTGTGGCAGGATTAACCGTCCCTTGGGTGCCTGGATGTCTTGCGGCATGACCAACACTACGGTATCGCCCTCGCCCGCCAAGTTTCCCGTCAACTCCTCCACCTCATCCGTACGGCGATACACCTCGGCCATCGCAGACAGCAAACGGTCACGGCCTTCGCCCGTACGCGCCGAAACCGATACCACCTCCGTCGCCCCCAACGTCATGCGCCAAGCATCGGCATGGCTTCCGCCATCTTCGTCCACCTTATTATATATATACAGAACGGGAATGTCGTCCGCCCGGAAACGTTCCGCCCAAGCCTTTTCCTTCTCAGCCCCGTCCGGCAAACCCGACACGATGATCAAAGCCAAATCCACCCTGCGGGCAGCATTGACGGTCTGCCTCACACGCAGTCCGCCCAATTCCCCTTCGTCGTCATAACCGGCCGTGTCGACCAAGACGGAAGCCCCGACACCCGGCAATTCAATGTTCTTCAATACCACATCTGTCGTCGTGCCCGGCACATCGGACACTACGGCAACCTGCTGCCCCGTCAGCATATTCACCAACGAAGACTTGCCGCTGTTGCGGCGACCGAACAATCCGATATGGAAACGGTTGGCGCGTGGAGTTTCTTCTTTCATCATAACGTATCTTACCTACATTTTAAAAACGGAAATCACGTCCGCCATCCTCTATGGCTTTCAAATAGCGGCGGGCATTCTCCCGAACCCGTCCGCCGGGCACGGTTTCCAACAGACGGGCAATCATGGCCTCTCCTTTCGCACGGGTGGCAGGCGACGCATAATCATTCAAATACTCTTTCAGGGTCAGCAAGGCATTGGGCAGGCAACAGTTGGCAATCTGTCCCTTCTTCACCAACGACATGAAACGGTCGCCCGTACGCCCCTCACGGTAGCAGGCCGTGCAAAAACTGGGCAAGTAGCCCAAATCGAGCAGCCATCCCACCACCTCGTCCAACGAACGGCGGTCGGACACGTCGAACTGGGCGGAGTTCTCCTCCGTCTCTTCTTGCACATATCCTCCCACGCTGGTACGGGAACCGCCGCTCAACTGCGACACGCCCAATTCCAATACCTTCTCCCGACTGGCAGGCGTCTCGCGCGTGGACACGATCATTCCCGTATAAGGTACGGCAATACGGAGCACAGCCACAATTTTATGGAAAATCTCGTCCGGCACACAGTTCTTGAAATCCGCCGTGTCTATGTCGTCGGCCGGGCACAGGCGCGGCACGCTGATGGTGTGCGGCCCGACCCCGAAACGGGCTTCCAGATGCTCGGCATGCATCAGCAAACCGATGAAGTCGTAACGGTAGGTCTCCAACCCGAACAACACGCCGATACCCACATCGTCGATACCGCCCGTCATGGCACGGTCCATGGCCTCGGTGTGGTAAGCATAGTCGCTTTTCGGTCCCGTAGGATGAAGTAACTCATAATTCGTCCGGTTATACGTCTCCTGAAAAAGAATATACGTACCGATGCCCGCGTCCTTCAAGCGGCGGTAGTTCTCCACCGTCGTGGCGGCAATATTCACATTCACGCGCCGGATGGCTCCGTTCTTATGCTTGATGCCGTAAATCGTACGGATGCTCTCCAACACATATTCAATCGGGTTGTTACGCGGGTCCTCGCCGGTCTCCAAAGCCAACCGCTTGTGCCCCATGTCCTGCAAGGCGATGACTTCCCTGCGGATTTCTTCCTGCGTCAGCTTACGCCGCCGTATCGTCTTGTTCTTGGCATGGTAAGGGCAATACACGCAACCGTTCACACAATAATTGGAAAGGTACAACGGGGCGAACATCACGATGCGGTTGCCATAAAAACGCTGCTTGATGTCGCGTGCCAAGGCAAACATCTCTTCCGTCAGGTCCTGCTGCCCGGAAGCCAACAGCACGGCAGCCTCGCGATGGGTAAGCCCTTTGCAAAGGCGTGCTTTCTCCAATATGGACACGATGAGCGGACGGTCGTCCTTATGCGCCTCGGCGTATGCCATTGTCTCACGTATCTCCGCGTCGGAGATAAACTCTTCGGCGCGTTCCGATTTCACATCATACATTATCTTCATATCTAATCGTTCTACAGCTACTTTCCTCCCCCATGTCCCGGACTGTCTCCGCGACCGTATGAGATGTGGTAGCCTATTTTTTTCAAATCCTGCTCCAGACGGTGCAACCCTTCGGCTGCCTCGCTCCCTCCGGACGCTTTATGGTCGTAAATACTGTATTGCCCCCTCACAGCCAAAGGGGACAAGTTAGGCATCACCACGTTTGCCCCTGCCAAGATACCGGCCTCACGCCCGTGTGCGTCTAACGTAGCCAAAGCCGTGGTGGCCGGAATCAATGCCTCCGGAAAGCGCAGCCTCATCAATGCAATCAGGCGGAGCGTCAAAGGCACCGACCCTGCCGGATGACGGGCAAAAGGCGTATGGGCAGCCGGAACGAAAGGACCCATGCCTATCATTTCCGGTTCCAATTCTTCCAAAAAAGCGATGTCGTCCAACAAGCAATCCCATGTCTGACCGGGCGACCCCACCATCATGCCGGCTCCAGTCTGATACCCCAAAGCTTTCAGCGTCCGCAAGCATTCCCGACGCCGTGCACCGTCCATCTCACGTGGATGCAAAAGGGCATAATGCGCCTCATTCCGTGTTT
>ULOU01002983.1_pt1 | contig 12729 bp, 10 predicted proteins | sample 1952821 | NCBI WGS metagenome assembly ULOU01 (sample SAMEA4835610, study PRJEB28245) | human gut metagenome | biome: gut microbiome; material: fecal sample | place: Denmark | collected 2008 | reverse complement strand
AATGTGCTCTTCATTTTGCTTGTCCATACTGCAATTCTACATTGATTACGCTCAATTGTCAAGAACATATGTTTGTATATATGAATTATATCCTCACACAACAATGCCCCGCCAAGGATGGCGGGGCAAGGCGTTATGTGCCATGGACGGCACATAAAAGCTAATTATATCATTTTCGTACTAATAACCACTATGAATCACTAAGCTTTAAAACACTACACTACAAGGAAGAACTTCACAAGGAAGAGAAGCGAAATAGCATAAGTAAGGATAGAAACCTCCTTTGCTTTTCCTGTAAAGACCTTGAGTACAGTATATGTGATAAGTCCAAGACCTATACCATGTCCGATAGATCCGGAGATAGGCATTGCAATAAGCATGAGTGCTACCGGAGCAACCTGTGAGAGATCCTCGAAATCCACCTTCTTAAGACCGCCAAGCATCAGGATACCAACATAGATAAGTGCTGATGATGTTGCTGCGGCAGGAATGATTGCTGCAAGCGGTGCTATAAAGACGCATGCAAGGAACAGGATACCTGTTGTGAAAGCTGTAAGACCTGTTCGTCCACCGGCCTCTACACCTGATGCAGACTCAACAAAAGTTGTTACTGTAGATGTACCTGTTACGGCACCAACCACTGTGGCAACTGAATCGGAAACCAAAGCCTCCTTCATGTTTGGCATATTTCCCTCTTTGTCAACCATTCCTGCTCGTGATGCAGTACCAACAAGTGTTCCGATGGTATCAAACATATCTATGATACAAAATGTGATGATGAGTGAAATTGCTGTAAACCATCCAATACTGATGAAATCCTTGAAATCGAACTTGAACAGTGTTGTATCTGCCATATCCTTAAACTGTGGTACAAATGAAGCTGTTGCAAGTGATGCAAAAGGATTTGTTCCAAAGAATATAGCCTCTCCTGCCCAGTAAACCACGCAGGCTGCAAGCATACCAAAAAGTACTGCTCCGTTGACGCCCTTATGAGCTAAAATAATGATAACAAAAAGTCCGATGAACATAGTCACAACAGTGAGCACCATTGAAGAATATCCATCTGTCATATTTGTTTTGGCAAGTCCCGGTGTGAGTGCACCGAAGAAATCCTTCATCACATAAAATGGTCCACCATCCTTTGAGTAAACACCGGCATTTGATCCAAAGCCGATATTTAAAAGCATAAGACCGATAGCCGGTGAAATACCCATGCGGACACCATAAGGAATGGCATCTACTATCTTGTCACGGATATTGAATATTGAAAGTATGAAGAATAAAATACCCTCAATAAGGATGATACACAGTGCAGCCTGGAATGAATCAACATATGACAGGCCTGTGATGCTTACGATATTGGCAACTACTACAGCAAAGAAGCTGTTAAGTCCCATACCCGGAGCCAGTGCAAATGGCTTGTTGGCAAGAAATGCCATGACAAACATACCGACTGCCGAAGCAATACATGTTGCCAGGAACACTCCGTTCCATAGTGCTTTTGTTCCCTCAGCACCAAATCCGGTGAGGAGGTTTGGGTTAAGAGCAATGATGTATGCCATAGTCATGAATGTTGTCAGACCGGCAAGAATCTCTGTCTTGACCGTTGTGTTGTTTTGTTTGAGTTTGAAGATTTTCTCTAACATTTTTCTTCCTTTCCTTTTATCTTTTTTGCAGCTGTTATCCGCTTTCCTGCTACAGGCGCCTGTTAATAGCTGCATTGTATATAAAATTTTGAATCACAATTGATTCCTTGTTTTTTCCACGAACTCACTCGTGAAAACATCAAGTGTAACCGGCTTCAAACTAAATTCTTATCAGAGCATTTCAATTTCATCAAATACTCTGTCAGCCACCTGCGGCAGCTCAGAGAATTTGCGAATAGCAGGCACATCGTCATCTATTGTGCCGAACCCGTATGCTGCATGGATGAACTTAACTCCTGCCTTTTTGCTGGAATCGTAGTCTCCCTGTATGTCACCTACATACACTGCCTCATCTATATTATTGCGCTCTACAATAAGCTTTATGTTTTCTGACTTTTCAAGCTCATTGTTGCCGTAGCACTCAGTATCCTTAAAATACCTGCCAAGTCCGTGGTACGAAAAAAAAGACTCTATATAACCACGCTGGCAATTGCTGACTATATAAAGGTCATATCTTTCTGACAGCTCATCAAGTGTCTTTTCAACATCAGGATAAAGCTCTCCCCCATGAGCGGTCAGGTAATCGTTTTCTTCTCTATAGCATACATTAATTAACTCATCTCTGCAAGTACAATTAGGAAAGATAATGGATGCCAGTACATCCATTGTCTTTCCCATTACTGAATACATATCTTCTTTTGTGATAGGTGCCCTCTCATAGCCATAATCTGCTATGGCCTTATTCCATGATTTTGCCACATTCTCTGCTGAATCCCAGAGAGTTCCATCCATATCAAAAATAATACCCTTATGCTTCATCTATAGCCTTTCCGATATCATGTCTCATGTATTTATTATCAAACTGTACCCACTCTGTTGCCTCGTAAGCCTTGGCTCTGGCCTCCTTGAGTGTGGCGCCTGTTGCAGTGATACCAAGCACTCGTCCTCCGTTTGTGACAATATTTCCGTCATCATCAAATTTGGTGCCGGCATGATAGCAGTAATAATCATCTTTGCCGTCAAACTTCTCAAAGCCTGTTATCTTAAAGCCCTTCTCATACTTGACAGGATATCCGTCTGATGCCAGAACCACGCATACGCATGCATTGTCCTCAAACTGAAGATCTATTGTGTCAAGAGTTCCGTCTACACAGGCCTCCATCACATCAATGATATCATTTTTCATACGAGGAAGCACAACCTGTGCCTCAGGATCTCCGAATCTAGCATTGTACTCAAGCACCTTTGGTCCATCCTCTGTGAGCATGAGTCCGAAAAAGATAACTCCTGTAAAAGGTCTGCCCTCTTTAGCCATAGCATCTACAGTTGCCTGATAAATATACTTCTTGCAGAAATCATCGACCTCTTTTGTATAGAACGGACTAGGTGAGAAATTGCCCATGCCGCCTGTATTAAGGCCTGTATCTCCATCGCCTGCACGCTTATGATCCTGCGCAGATGACATAATCTTGATAGTCTTTCCGTCTACAAATGAAAGCACCGAAACCTCACGGCCTGTCATGAACTCCTCAACTACCATGGTGTTTCCGGCTGTTCCGAACTTCTTGTCCTCCATGATGGTTCTGACACCCTCTTTTGCCTCCTCAAGAGTATTACAGATGAGCACACCCTTTCCGAGAGCAAGTCCGTCTGCCTTTAACACGATAGGGAACTTTGCTGTCTCTAAATATTTAAGTGCCTCTTTGGCATCAGTAAAATTCTCATATGCCGCAGTAGGGATATTATACTTTTTCATGAGATCCTTTGAAAATGCCTTTGAGCCCTCAAGAATAGCTGCATTCTTCTTTGGTCCGAAGCACTTGAGCCCTGCTTTTTCGAACTCGTCAACGATACCTCCTACAAGCGGATCATCCATACCGATGATTGTAAAATCAATGGCATTATCCTTTGCAAATGATACGAGCTTATCAAATTCCATCGCACCGATTGGCACACACTCTGCAAGTGCAGCGATACCTGCATTACCCGGTGCACAGTATATCTTGTCAACGCGTGGACTCTTTGCAACAGCCCTGCATATTGCATGTTCTCTTCCGCCGCTTCCTACTACTAATACCTTCATTTTTGCCTCCTATACCTAAGCTATATATAAGCTTTTCATTGTCCGGTAATCATAATCTATCTGTGTTTACATACTAATTACTTACAGCACTGTCATTACTTCTCATCTATAATAACATGTCCGTCTTCTACTGACACCCTGCCATTTGCTATCAGGTCGATAGCGTGTGGCATAATTTTCCACTCAGCCTGCTCCATAACCCTGCGCTGAAGCACCTCAGGTGTGTCGCCCTGCTTTACCTCGACTGCCTTCTGTAAAATAATAGGGCCTGTGTCTGTGCCTTCATCCACAAAGTGGCAGGTGGCACCTGTCACCTTCACACCGCGTGCAAGCACTCCCTCATGCACCTTAAGACCATAGTAGCCTGTGCCGCAGAAAGATGGTATGAGCGATGGATGGATATTTATGATTCTGTTTCTGTACTGCTTTATCATCTCAGGTGGAATCACTACCAGAAAACCTGCCAGTACGACTAAATCCACATGATATGAGTTAAGCTGCTTTAAGAAATCTTCATTGAAGGCATCTCTGCTTTCATAACTCTTTGGCGAGATGCATACTGCCTTTATTCCAGCCTTTTTAGCTCTCTCAAGCGCATATGCATCTGCGTTGTTGCTGATAACAACCTCTATCTGTGTGTTTGTAATTGTTCCGTTATCTATTGCATCTATGATGGCCTGAAGATTGGTGCCGCCACCCGATACACATACTGCAATTTTCATTCTTTTTCCTCGCGACGATGTATACGTTATTAACAATATAATGATATGAGGGTCAAAAAGTATTTTGCCCCTCATTTGAATGTAATTATACGAGATCTACCCCCTTCTCGCCGTCAATAATCTTTCCGACTACGTATGGTGTATCTCCGGCAGACTTCATAGCCTCCATAGTCTTGTCCACGTCTGCAGGGTCAACTGCGACAATCATTCCAAGTCCCATGTTGTAGGTATTGTACATCATCTGCTCCTCGACATTTCCCTCTCTAGCCATCATTTTAAAGATTGGTGGGACAGGGTAGCTGTTTTTCTCAACTACGGCACGTTTGCCATCGATGAGCATACGTGGGATATTCTCATAGAAGCCGCCACCTGTAATATGACTGCAGGCCTTTACTGTGACTCCTGCGTCCTTTACAGCCTTAAGAGCCTTTACATAGATTCTTGTAGGGGCAAGAAGTGCCTCTCCAAGTGTAGTGCCAAGCTCCTCATGATATGTATTTAATGTCTCCTTGTCCATCTTGAAAATCTTTCTGACAAGTGAAAATCCATTTGAGTGTACGCCTGTTGATGCCATTCCGATAAGTACATCACCATCCTTTAATCCCTCGCCTGTGATGATGTCCTTTCTGTCAACCACACCAACTGCAAAGCCTGCAAGGTCATACTCGTCCTCAGGCATAAGACCCGGATGCTCTGCTGTCTCACCACCAACGAGTGCACAGCCTGACTGCTTACAGCCCTCTGCCACACCGCTTACGATTGTAGCAATCTTCTCCGGATAGTTCTTTCCACATGCTATATAATCAAGGAAAAATAATGGCTCACCGCCTGCACATGCCACATCATTTACGCACATGGCAACTGCATCGATTCCGATTGTATCATGCTTGTCCATGATGAAAGCAAGCTTTACCTTAGTTCCGCAGCCATCTGTTCCCGATAAAAGCACCGGATCCTCCATATCCTTGATGGAAGCAAGTGAGAATGCTCCTGAGAAGCCTCCGAGACCACCTAACACCTCCGGTCTCATAGTCTCCTTTACATGCTTTTTCATAAGCTCTACTGACTTGTAACCTGCCTCGATATCAACACCAGAATTCTTGTAATCCATTATTGTTCCTCCTAATAATCTGCAATTCGTTCAATACCTATAGTATACCTTCATAGTGTTAAATTTTCCAATTATATATTGTAATTATTCTTATTAGTTTTACTAATATAATATATCTTTTATAGAAATAATACTTATAATTTATTTCACGGATTATATTGACATCAGACATTCATCGTCCTACACTAACCATGCAAATAAATATTTAGATTTGAACGATTAATAATACAAAAGAAAGCTATGATACACAGCACTGCAATAAATACCTGACAAGCTGTCAAATCATAAAGGAGAACAACAAATGCTTAAACAGATAAAAAATTTTCTGATAATGACACTCAGTATCACCATCATGGCAATCGGTGTATACTATTTCAAGTTCCCAAACAACTTCACCTTCGGTGGCGTAACCGGTGCCGCAGTTGTTTTTGCAAAGATAACACCGCTCTCAGCGAGTATGTTTTCTACTATTGTGAACATGCTTCTGCTTGTAGTGGGCTTTTTCTTCCTTGGCAAAGGCTTTGCTATTAAGACCACCTATGCCACAATACTTTTGTCTGTTGAGCTCCTGGTACTCGAAAAACTTGACCCGCTCACTCATCCTCTCTCAAACGAGCCAATGCTTGAGCTGATTTTTGCCATCGCTCTTCCTGCAATCGCATCTGCACTGCTTTTCTATGTAGGTGCTTCAAGTGGCGGAACCGATGTCATCGCCATGATTGTAAAAAAATATGCACATGTAGAAAATATCGGCATGGCTTTATTTCTCACCGACCTCGTCATGATTATCATCGCCTGCTTTGTATTTGACATAAAGACTGCTCTGTATTCATTTGTCGGACTTGTTGTGAAATCATTTATGATTGATGCAATCATCGAAAATATAATGCTCAGAAAATCCATAATGCTTATCTGCGATGACAAGGATGTGATATGCAATTATATTATAAATGTTCTCGGAAAAAGTGCCACCTATGTGGAGGCACGAGGCGCTTACACCGGTGAGAGAAACTATATCGTTTTCAGCACTCTCACAAAGAAGCAGGCCATAGAGCTTAGAAGCTTCATACATCAGAATAAGCTGCATGCTTTTATGTCTGTGATGAGCACCAGTGAAGTATTTGGTAAGGGATTTTCTTCTCTGTAAATTCATTAGAAATCTTCCCTTACCTGATAAGAAAAAACAAAACAGCCGTAACCGCGATTTCCTTTTTCAATCGCAGCTACGGCTGTTATATTTACATGAACTAATTTATTTCAAAAACTAGTGCTTCGGAATAAGCTTCTCTGTACCACCCATGTATGGCTGAAGTGCCTTAGGGATATTTACAGAGCCATCTGCATTCAGGTTGTTCTCAAGGAATGCGATAAGCATACGTGGTGGAGCAACAACTGTGTTGTTAAGAGTATGTGCAAAGTATTTCTTGCCATCCTCGCCCTTTACACGAATCTTAAGACGTCTTGCCTGTGCATCGCCTAAGTTAGAGCAGCTTCCAACCTCGAAGTACTTCTTCTGTCTTGGTGACCATGCCTCTACGTCGCATGATTTAACCTTGAGATCTGCGAGGTCTCCTGAACAGCACTCAAGAGTACGGACAGGCACATCGAGACTTCTGAAAAGCTCTACTGTGTACTTCCACATCTTCTCATACCATTCCTTTGAATCCTGTGGCTTGCAGACAACAATCATCTCCTGCTTCTCAAACTGATGGATACGGTAAACACCTCTCTCCTCAATGCCGTGTGCACCCTTTTCCTTACGGAAGCAAGGTGAGTAGCTTGTGAGTGTGTATGGAAGCTTTGACTCATCGTTTATTGTATCGATGAACTTACCGATCATTGAGTGCTCAGATGTGCCGATAAGGTAGAGATCCTCTCCCTCAATCTTGTACATCATGGCATCCATCTCCTCAAAGCTCATAACGCCTGTTACGACATTTGAACGGATCATGAATGGTGGGATACAGTATGTAAAGCCCTTTCCAATCATGAAGTCACGCGCATATGCTGTCATGGCTGAGTGAAGACGTGCGATATCTCCCATCAGATAATAGAAACCGTTTCCTGCAACCTTTCCTGCTGCATCGAGGTCTATTCCGTCAAATCTCTCCATGATATCTGTATGATAAGGAATCTCGAAATCAGGAACAACAGGCTCACCAAACTTCTCGTTCTCCACGTTGAAGGTATCATCCTTTCCGATTGGAACTGATGGATCGATGATGTTTGGAATCTTCATCATATCCTCAAGCACCTTGTCCTGATACTCTTTCTCGAGCGGCTCAAGCTCTGTGAGACGCTTTGAAATCTGTGCTACCTCAGCCTTTACAGCCTCAGCCTCTTCCTTCTTGCCCTGTGCCATAAGAGCACCAATCTGCTTAGAAACCTGATTCTTCTTTGCACGAAGATCATCTGCCTCCTGCTGTGCTTCTCTGGCCTTCTTGTCATACTCGATTACTTCATCGACGAGCGGAAGCTTGTGGTCCTGGAATTTCTTTTTAATATTTTCTTTTACGAGATCCGGATTCTCTCTTAAAAACTTTAAGTCTATCATAATTCCTCCAAAGTATTATGTTTTTATAACTTATAACATTTTACTCTGAAAACCCTTAAAATGCAAGAGGATACTTGTCAGTAAGTGTCTTGATGATAGCCTTTGCAGGCTCAACTGCGCTCTCGCCCTCTTTGATGATCATGGCGATTGCCTCTGCAACCTTGTCGAAATCATCCTCCTTTAAGCCTCTTGATGTAGCAGCAGGTGTTCCGAGACGGATACCGCTTGTGACAAATGGCTTCTGTGGGTCGTTAGGAATAGTATTCTTGTTGGCTGTGATATGAGCCGCATCGAGAAGCTTCTCGATAGATTTTCCTGTGAGACCAAACGGAGTCAAGTCTACGAGCATGAGGTGGTTGTCTGTGCCGTCTGATACAATCTTGATGCCACGGCTCTGAAGCCCCTTGCAAAGTGCCTGTGCGTTCTTTACAATCTGCTTCTGATACTCCTTGAACTCAGGCTGTAATGCCTCCTTGAAGCAGACTGCCTTTGCAGCGATAACGTGCATGAGAGGTCCACCCTGGATTCCCGGGAAAATAGCCTTGTTGAAATTGTACTTATCCTGCATCTCCTGACTGCAGAGAATCATTCCTCCACGAGGTCCACGGAGAGTCTTGTGTGTAGTGGTTGTAGTGACATGTGCATATGGGATTGGACTTGGATGAAGTCCTGCGGCTACAAGTCCTGCGATATGAGCCATATCAACCATGAGCACTGCGTCTACCTTGTCTGCAATCTCTCTGAAACGCTTGAAATCTATAGTTCTCGCATATGCAGATGCACCTGCGATGATCATCTTTGGCTTGCACTCAAGGGCGATCTCCTCTACCTTGTCGTAATCGATGAAGCCCTCGTCATTTACTCCATAAGGCACTACATGGAAATATGAGCCTGAGAAGTTGACCGGTGAACCATGTGTGAGGTGTCCGCCGTGGTCAAGATTCATTCCCATGATGGTATCGCCCGGCTTTAAGATGGCGAACTGTACTGCCATGTTGGCCTGAGCACCTGAGTGCGGCTGTACATTTACATACTCTGCACCGAAAAGCTTCTTGGCTCTTTCTCTGGCAAGCTCCTCTACCTCGTCCACGCACTCGCAGCCGCCATAGTATCTTCTTCCCGGATATCCCTCAGCGTACTTATTGGTGAGGATGCTTCCCATAGCTGACATAACAGCAGGGCTTACCCAGTTCTCAGAGGCAATAAGCTCGATGTGGCTGTTCTGGCGCTCAAATTCGTCTGTGATGGCGCTTGCAATCTCCTGATCTTCTTTCTTGATGTCGTCAAGTGTATACATATATGTGTCTCCTTTTCTTTATTGCAAAATACTTGCATTATTTATCGCAATTATATGCTTTGCTGTGATTTATTACTTTGATGCGCTACCGCGCAAAAATAATCCTTGCTACAATTCTACTATTTAAAGCAGAAAGTAGCAAGGATTATTTGATATATCCTTCATATTTAATTCTAATAAGTAACTATACCCAAATCAAATAACTAAAATCACATATATGAATACATTTAAAAAATACGGTCATCCTATAAAAAAGGAGGTCTGAAAACATGACTACTGACCAAAAAGAAAAACGAAATGATGAATATAACAAATATGTAAAGCGCGTCACACCTACTCACTGCCTTTCTGCAAACATGCTTAAGGCATTTATACTCGGCGGAATCATATGCACTATCGGACAGCTCATAGTAAATACCTGCACGCAATACTTTGGATTCAGCAGCGATGAAGCCTCTGCCTGGTGCAGCATGATTTTGATTCTCATAAGCTGCATACTGACAGCGCTAAACCTGTATGCACCACTCGCAAACTGGGGAGGCGCAGGCGCTCTCGTTCCTATAACAGGCTTTGCAAACGGAGTATGCTCATCCGCATGTGAATTTCAGGTGGAGGGGCAGGTATTTGGCATAGGCTGTCAGATATTCAGGATTGCAGGTCCTGTGATACTGTACGGCATATTTTCAAGCTGGGTGCTTGGTGTGATATACCTTGTTGTAACGGGCTTGTAATTGATTAGCATTTTCAGCTACTCACTCCTTGTTTTTCCTTGTCAGAAGAAAAGACATAATAAGCGATGTAATCGGCACAGTCAGGATAATTCCCATTGTGCCTGATATGCCTCGCATTATCTCGATTGCCATAGAATACATATTAAGTATCTGGTGCATCTGATACGAGTATGCATATATAACCATCACAAGTCCGAGACTTCCGCCCACATAAGCAAGAATAAGCGTATTTGACATAGTTCCAATCATATCGCGACCTATATTTATGCCCGACTTAAATATCTCCTTTGCAGATATATCCGGACTCTTTTCTTTTATCTCATGAAGCGATGTGGCTACAGACATTGCCACATCCATCACTGCTCCAAGCGATGCAATGAGTATACCGGAAAACAACATGCCACCGATATCAAGCTTTGAATTTTGGCCAACATAAATCAGATTTTCAATATCATCCACATTGTAGCCTGTCACATGTCCGAAGTGTCCGAAAAGCAATGCGATTATTCCGGAAACTACAACTCCAAAAACTGTTCCCAGCATAGCACCTATAGATTTCATCTGCCAGTCTGCTATTAGTGTGAACGTGACAACCGTGATAATTACGACCGAAGCTGTTGCCGCAATAAACGGAGAAACCCCGATATACATGAGCGGAATATACAAAAATATTACCGTAGCAAAGGTAAATATAAGCGCAAGAATTGAATTAAAGCCCTTCTTTCCTCCAACCAGCCACATAAGTCCAAAAAATGCAGCTAAAAGTACCCATATCTCATTTTCCCTATCGTAGTTATAAACATTTGCAGACAGACTGCCATCGTATTCCGACAGACTAGCAATAACTCGTGTGCCAACCTTGCAGTTTGCACCATATAAATATCCGTTTAAGCTGTACGCATCAACAGTCTCACCCTTGTGGCTTCCTGACTTGATAAGCAAAACAACCTTCTGGCTGTCACCACTGTCTAAGGAGGCTTCAGCCTGAAGGTCTTCATTGTCGTTTTGCGTAACCACCGCTCTCACAAACGATGTATTGTCATCTGCAAGAAGCGGTTTTCTTTCAACGCTTCGAAAGAATATAAACATTGCCAGTGTAATAAGAGCCACAATAAGGTATTTGCCTAATATGTCAATTATTTTTGCCAAAACTTACCCTTCTTTCTCATTCCAAGCACTGCTACGAGGATTGCTGCGCCTAATACTCCAAGTGCTGCATACATGCCGCCATGGTTAACATCTCCTGTCTTTACCTTAGCGCTCTTTGAAGTTTTTACGCCATCAGAATTAGACTTGCTTGCACCTGTATTTGCTGTGCTGACATTCTGGCTTCCTGATCCGCCTGCATTGTTTCCCGCAATCTGCTGGCCTGCGCCACCCTGTGCCCCGTTTCCGTTCTGGTTTGTGCTGTCCTGTGCTCCGTTTCCGCTCTGGTCAGCATTTCCATTCTGGTTCCCATTTGGAGCAGTCTGTTTAACCTGTAAAGCATTTATTGCACTTACAACTGCTTTCTTTGCCTCATCGATGCCCTTTATAACAGGAGCCTTGTCAGCACTGTAATCTGAAAGGTTTTCCTCCTTACCCTCAGCTACCTGGGTATATATTGTCTTGTCAAGAAGTGTAGAAATTCCCTTCTTGAAACGATTTTTTGCACCATCTTTATCATCATCGTTTGCTATAGAGCCATATCCCTTAACACGGTCATTTGCTGTTCCATAGTTTGTTGTGATATCACTTACCATCGGATCATCTGCTGTTGTGCCGGAAGCCTTAAGCTCCTTAAGAGAGGCAAGTGCTGATTTTAATGCTTCCATGCTCTCATCTGTGTATGCTACATCTGTGCTGTTTACCAGAGCATCTGCTGCCGCAATCACCTCATCGGCACTCTGCGCATCTGTTGTCTTTGTGATTGTGAAATCATCAGCATATTTATTTCCGTTGTAGTCATATGTCTTTATTGTCATTGCTCCACTTGAAAAATCTATAGTAGAAAATGAAGGCAGACACGCATTGGTTCTCTCTGCGATATAGTATGGTGTGTAATTTAACAGATTATAGTATTTTGAACCTGAGCCTGAGCCTGTTGTGATATAAAGAGTTCCCTCAGGATTGTTAACTGAACCTTTGCTCAAATCATAGTCGATAACATTTCCGTCCTGCACCTGATAGCTTCTTGAATATGTATGATCATGGCCTGTAAGACATACATCAATATCAAACTCATCCATGAGCGGTGCAAAGATAATTCTGTTTGTAGTAGCATCTGTATCTGCATGTGGCTGTCCTGAGCCATAGATATCGCTGTGGAATACAACTACCCTCCATGCCGCATCCGGATTGCTTGCAATAGCCTTTTTCATAAACTCTCTGTGCTCTGTCTGGTTACGATTATTACTGTTTAAAGAAATGAACAATACATTTCCGTTATTGAAGTAGAAATCACAGCCGGCACCGGTGCTTCCCAGATTATCCTCTGAATTTGGATTGTTGAAATGCGCAGTATAGTCAGAGCCATCCTTATCGTGGTTTCCGATTGTAGCTGCAATAGGAAGACTTCTGAACACTGACGGATAAAGATATCCGGC
>ULOU01005948.1_pt1 | contig 14284 bp, 8 predicted proteins | sample 1952821 | NCBI WGS metagenome assembly ULOU01 (sample SAMEA4835610, study PRJEB28245) | human gut metagenome | biome: gut microbiome; material: fecal sample | place: Denmark | collected 2008 | reverse complement strand
ATGCAGAAAAGCAAACTGGCTTTATCTCTGGAAGAGACGGATGTCATTGCTTTCCTTTATGAAATATTCCTGAGTTTCAAGGATACAAGCGAATCCAAACATATGGATTTCAGCTTCGAACCGTCACAACCTTCCTATAAAATGTATATTGATAAAGGCAACTTAGACAAGGTTACCTATAATCTGCTGTCCAACGCTTTCAAGTACACGCCTTCTAACGGAAAGATTATATTCAAAGTAGACATTCTGGAAGACAAGCAACAACTCCGCATCCAAGTAATAGATAACGGAATTGGCATACCCAAAGAAAAGCGTTCCGAACTGTTCAAGCGTTTTATGCAAAGCAGCTTCTCCCACAGCAGTGTCGGAGTAGGGCTCCACTTGACGCATGAACTGGTCAATGTACACAAAGGCAGCATCAGCTATGAGGATAATGAAGGGGGAGGCTCCGTCTTTACCGTCATACTGCCAACTAATTCAGAAATCTATCAAGAGAAAGATTTCCTGGTCCCCAACCAGCTATTAATCGAAGAAGAGGAGCAACAACATGCCAAAGAGTTTATCCGGGAAGAAAAGCCGGAAGAGACCTTCCAGCCTCCTGTCGATCCGTTGAACAAACGCAAAGTCCTGATTATAGAGGATGATACTGATATCCGCGAACTCTTAAAAGAAGAAGTGGGAGTTTACTTTGAAGTAGAAGTAGCTGCCGACGGAACATCCGGGTTTGAAAAGGCAAGCACGTATGATGCAGATTTAATTATTTGTGATGTCCTGATGCCGGGAATGAGCGGATTTGAAGTGACACGCAAGCTTAAAAATGAATTTACGACCAGTCATATCCCCATCATATTACTGACTGCTCTCGATATAGAAGAGAAATACCAGGAAGGAATTGAATCCGGAGCTGATGCGTATATCACGAAGCCATTCAATGTCTCTTTACTACTGGCAAGAATCTTCAAGTTAATCGAGCTACGGGATAAACTGCGCCAAAAATATTCCAACGAACCGGGATTGGCTCATTCCATTATTTGTACCAATGACAAGGATCAGAAGTTCTCGGCGAAACTAAATGAGGTATTGAATGAGCACATGACCGACACTGAATTCTCGGTCAATGACTTTGCCGGAATAATGGGATTAGGGCGTACTGTGTTCTATAAAAAAGTGCGGGGAGTAACCGGTTATTCTCCTTATGAATATTTACGTGTCATACGATTGAAAAAGGCTGCTGAAATGTTATTGACAGAAGATCTCACTATAGCCGAAGTCGCCTACAGCGTAGGTATCAATGATCCGTTCTACTTCAGCAAATGTTTCAAAAGCCAGTTCGGAGTATCTCCTTCCGCCTATCGGAAAAAGCTGCCGGAGGGTGAAAATGAACCGACAAATGACGTCGACGTATGATCTTACATGTTTTCCGTACTAATTTAAAGGGTGTTTATTGGACTGATGTGCTTTCTTTGCCAATGAAAAATTAATCATTAAGAAATCATGAGAAACAAACTCTTTTTATTTGTATTTCTGTTTGCAGTGCTGGCTATTGTTGATAGCCATGCTTTCGAACGCAAAAAATACAATTTCAACAGTGAATGGCGTCTGCAAATCGGAGACTTTCCCGAAGCTAAACAATCTCAATTCGACGATAGCCGGTGGAAAGCAGTCACTTTACCGCATGCCTTTAATGAAGACGAAGCTTTCAAAGTATCTATCGAACAGCTGACGGACACAGTGGTATGGTATCGGAAACATTTTCGAATTCCGGCTTCCGGTAAAAAACAAAAAGTATTCATCGAGTTTGAAGGAGTGCGCCAAGCCGGTGACTTCTATTTGAACGGGCAATATCTGGGCAAACATGAAAACGGAGTAATGGCGGTAGGCTTCGACCTGACTCCCTACATCAAAGAAGGGGACAATGTACTGGCAGTACGTACAGATAATGACTGGATGTATCGCGAAAAAAGTACCAACTCCAAATTCCAGTGGAACGACCGTAACTTCAACGCAAACTACGGCGGCCTGCCCAAGAATGTATTCTTGTACGTTACAGATGAAGTGTATCAGACTCTTCCTTTATACAGTAATCTGAAAACTACCGGAGTTTATATCTATGCTAAAGATATCGACGTAAAAGGACGCACTGCCACCATCCATGCAGAATCGGAAGTAAAAAACGACAGTCGTGAACCACGCCAACTCAGCTACCAGGTAGTCTTGCTGGATGCTGACGGCAAACAGGTGAAAAGCTTCGAAGGTGAGAAAGTAACCTTACAAGGTGGCGAAACTAAAATAGTGAAAGCTGCTTCCAAAGTAGATAACCTCCATTTCTGGAGTTGGGGATATGGGTATCTTTATACTGTTCAAACGATTTTAAAAGACAATAAGAATCAAGTCTTTGATGAAGTAAGTACGCGTACAGGTTTCCGCAAGACACAATTTGCAGAAGGCAAAATCTGGCTGAACGACCGTGTGATCCAGATGAAAGGGTATGCACAACGCACCAGTAATGAATGGCCGGCGGTGGGCCTCTCTGTTCCGGCGTGGCTAAGTGACTACTCTAATGGGCTGGTAGTAAAAAGCAATGGCAATCTGGTACGCTGGATGCATGTTACCCCATGGAAACAAGACGTGGAATCCTGCGACCGCGTAGGTCTGATTCAGGCAATGCCGGCAGGAGACTCCGAGAAAGACCGTACAGGACGCCAATGGGACCAGCGCACAGAACTGATGCGCGACGCGATCATCTACAACCGTAATAATCCGAGTATCTTATTCTACGAATGTGGAAACAAAGGTATCAGCAAGGAACATATGATAGAGATGAAAGCTATCCGCGATAAATACGATCCTTTTGGCGGACGTGCTATCGGCTCTCGTGAGATGCTGGACATCCGTGAAGCAGAATATGGCGGAGAAATGCTTTATATCAACAAGAGCGTACACCATCCGATGTGGGCCACAGAATATTGCCGCGACGAGGGTCTGAGAAAATATTGGGATGAATACAGCTATCCTTTCCACAAAGAAGGAGATGGTCCGCTACATCGTAATCAACCTGCAACAGACTATAACCACAATCAGGATATGCTGGCTATAGCAATGATCCGCACTTGGTATGATTATTGGCGCGAACGTCCGGGAACAGGTCGCAGAGTCAGTTCCGGAGGTGCCAAAATTATATTCTCGGATACCAACACACACCACCGTGGTGAAGAAAACTATCGAAGAAGTGGAGTAACAGACCCTATGCGTATCGAAAAGGATGCTTTCTTTGCACATCAGGTCATATGGAACGGATGGGTAGATACGGAAGAGGATAATACCTATATCATCGGCCATTGGAACTATCCGGCAAATACTGTGAAACCTGTCTATGTAGTATCTACCGGGGAAGAAGTAGAACTTTTCCTGAATGGTCAGTCGCTAGGTAAAGGCAAACGCGAATATAATTTCCTGTTCACCTTTGATAATGTTGCTTTTAAAGCCGGTAAACTGGAAGCTGTCAGCTACAACAAGGCCGGTAAGGAAATAAGTCGCTATGCAGTAAGCACCGTTGGTGAACCTGCCAGACTGAAACTGACTACTATACAAAACCCGGAAGGATTCCATGCGGATGGAGCCGACCTGGCGCTCATACAAGTAGAAGTGGTAGACAAAGACGGAAAACGTTGTCCGCTCGATAATCGCATCATCCAATTCGACCTGAAGGGAAATGCTGAATGGCGTGGAGGTATCGCACAAGGAAAAGACAATTATATTCTTAATACCAGTCTCCCAGTGGAATGTGGTATTAACCGTGCTCTGATCCGCAGCACTACCCAAGCCGGTAAAATCACTCTGACCGCTAAAGCAGAAGGGCTTCCCAGCGCTACAATTACATTAGAAACCCTTCCCGTCAAAGTTAGCAACGGACTGAGTACGTATTTGCCTCAGATGACTCTGAAAGGTAATCTGGATAAAGGTAAGACTCCCCTTACCCCATCTTACAAGGATACGAAACGGGATATACGAATTGTATCCGCCAAAGCCGGAGCCAACAATGAGACTGTAGACCAGAGCTGCGATGATAATGAAAGAAGCGAATGGATGAATGACGGCAAACTCAGCACCGCATGGATTACATATACGCTCGAAAAAGAAGCTGCAATAGATGATATCTGTATCAAATTGAATGGATGGCGTTCACGCAGTTATCCTTTGGAAGTATTTGCCGGTAATACCATGATCTGGAGTGGAGATACGAATAAAAGTCTGGGATATGTTCATTTAAATGTGGAGAAGCCGGTACGTTCCAATCAAATTACCATCCGTCTGAAAGGTAATACCAGCGATCAGGATGCTTTCGGACAGATTACTGAGGTAGCGGCAAAAGCAGCAAATGATATGGAACTCGAAGCGAAAGCGAACAAAAATAATGCTAATCTGAGAATTATTGAAATAGAGTTTCTGGAAACAATCAAATAGAATAAAACATTCTCATTTATAAAAAAGAGGGTTGTAAAGACCCTTATAAATTAAAAATCACCCTCGCCACAGATAGTTGTAGCGAGGGTGATTTTGCTGAGAGGGGAGTTTTGCCACATCCCCTTTTATATTTTTCAGTTCATTAATTTCCATCCGGCTTTTCATTCTCCGTAAATGAACCCAAATTCCATTTGAAAGACTCAAAGCTGTCCGGTTGTGCCGGATCAAAACCGCTATAATCCGGTCGCAGGTATTTCACAATCTCCAGATCAGCCTTTTTCATTCCTTCAATTACGCATTTTGAAACTTCATAAGCTCCGTAAGTACTAAAGTGAGTATTGTCTTTAAGAGTTCTAGTCTGACCGGGAAAAGTTCCTGCCGGATAGTGTACGAATGCTTTTGTAGAATTATCCACACCTAAAGCATTGAAAAGAATAGCAGTCATACCATTTAATTCTATCAGAGGAACGTTCTCTTTTGCAGCTACCCAACGGACTGCATCAGGATAATCACCATGAGTATTTACCGACTTTCCATTCTCGTCAAAACGACGACGGCTTGTAGGAGTCACCAATATCGGATGAGCACCTTTAGCACGGGCCTCGTCTATAAAGATTTTCAGATTATATGCAAAAGAGTAAAACGCTCCTTTACCGGGTCCTTTCTGCTTTTGGTCATTATGTCCAAATTCAACCAACAAATAATCACCTTCTTTAATCTGACTCAGTATCTTTGCAAGACGCTTTCCACCGATGAATGTATTTGCAGACAGTCCTGACTCCGCATGATTGGCTATACAAACCTGATCTGTAAAGAAGCGGGGAATCATTTGCCCCCAACTTGCCCACGGTTCATTATCCTGATCAACTACTGTGCTATTCCCACAAAGATAGACTGTAGGTATGTTTTCAACCCGTTCTATCACCAAAGAATTCACACGGGGCAGATCACCATTAAACTCCAACGTCAACTTATCATCCCAGTTCAATTTCTTCTTTTCCTTCTCTTTTATGCTGACTCTTTCTTTTCCCGAAATCACAGGGTTACGTTTATTAATGGTAAACGTTTCTGTTATCATCTCTCCTTTTTCAGTCGAAAGGTTCTCAATAAACAGCCTGCGCGATTCACCACGAACTGTTGTACTGGCAGCCTCTTTTTTACTCCCCAAGGTGACGGTTACTTTATAGTTTCCATCCGGTACATTCAGTGAGAAAAAAAAAGGTTGATTACTCTTCCCATCCCATGACGGTAATAAATCATATCCATAGCCCCGTTCATTATTGAACAAAGTTTCAGAAGTCACTTTTATATAACCGTCTTTTACCTTTTTATCAATAGAAAAGTCGAATTTATAAACTTGCGCTTGCATCAGGATACTACCTGTCATCAAAATAGCACTGATTAATAATGTCAATCTCTTCATTTTTGTTATTCTATTTATTTATTAGTTTCTTTACTTCTTTGGCATAGCGTCTGCCTAAAATTATCTGGCTTGCCGCATCAAAATGAGGATCAGTCTCGTCCTTCAAAGGAGTAAGCCCTTCGGAAGAAACACAGGCACTATGAGGCAAAAAGGCGGAAATCTCTTTTATCATATCATTAAAAGGTTTTGTTCCCTCGGGGATATGAGGTTTCCTGGTCCAGTTCCATTGCGCAATCTGCCCTACTACAACAGGCAAATCAGGCATTCCCAAATCATTACGCAAATCCGTCATCAACTGAGTGATTTTCTCTCTGTATGCTTCGGAATGGTGACAATCCGCTTCTCCCTGATGCCAGATAATCGCTTTCAACGTACCATATTTCATTGCCTCTTTGGTACGTCGTACTGCTTCATCATAGTATCCGCCGGACTGTTTGGCATTTTTAACCCAGGAACGGATAGAGGACCCTCCGCGAGCATTGACTATCAGCCCTATCGGATGTTTTTTAGTAGCCATCTCCTTGGCGAAACCATATGCAGGTCCTAATTGTTGCCAGCCAAATCCTTTTCCTATCGTAGAATAGCGATTCAAAGGATTCACTGCTGGTTCGAATTTATCTTCCGCATTCAGCAGATATACATTTCGTAAGGTGTCCATTACTTCCGGTGATAATTTTCCTCTCCCTGCCATATTCGACTGTCCAACGCAAAGATACAAATCAAGATTCTTCAACGGTTTTTCAGCATGTGCTGCCGAACTTCCCCATGATACCCCTTTTTCTTCCGTAATCTTAATTTTCTTATTCACAAAAGGCGGTTTCGGACCATACTGACCGGAACGTACCAAGACTGTACATTTTCCTTTTAACGGAATCATTTCCAAAGCTTCCTCTAATGTGAAAAAATCTCCGCTTCCATCGGTAGCAACAACATAATCATAACGCCTGATCTCTTTGCCCAAAGCCGGAATCTTTTTGCCGACTTCTTCAATTGCCAATGAAGCCACTATTCTCGCTCCTTTTATGTTCAGATGAGTATCATCTTTGCGTTTTCCAACCCACATAAAAAGCTCTTTGGATTTTTCCGGTCCCATCTGCTTTACCAAATCGTGAGTAATCTTATTCATATCTATAAAGACTACTCCCTTCTCTTCAGCTATCCGTTTCGGAGAAAGCAGATAATCTCCATGGGTATCTATTAAAGAATCCGTATATAGTCCATTTTCGTTGCAATAAAATTTACGGCGAACCATCGAATTAAAAAGCACAGGGATTCCTCCTTTTGAACGCGTCTCGGCAACAAATTTCCTTAAATTATCATCAAAAGTAGTACCCGGTTCCGTATGAAGTTTCGGATCTTCTTTCTCATCATTATGTCCGAACTGGATAAAGACATAATCACCCGGCTGAATCCGGTCCAAGACTCTCTCCCATCGTTTCTCATTGATAAAACTTTTCGTACTTCGACCACTAGCCGCATGATTATCGACAATCACTCTGTCTGTCAGGCAACCGGCAAGCATCATTCCCCAACCCCGTTCTTTATTGTTCTTATTTTGAATAGATCTGTTGGCCATTGTCGAATCACCAATCATAAAGACAGTGACAGGTCTATTACTTATAAACGAAGAAGTGGAAAATAGAATAATTGCAATCAACAGTAGTTTTGTTTTCATTACCATTATATTATCAGATTACACTTAAAATGACATAGCAAAGATAACCAGGAAAGGGGCTTGTCTTGGGCACATGTTCATTCGTATTTCAATGCAAAAATAAGCATACTTTCGCTATCAGACCATAGACAATTGTACACAAATACAGGATAGATCATTCACATCGAACACCGAAAAGAAGATTTAAAGCAAAATATAGAATAATCAGTTACTCATCTTTCTTCTGCTGCCTCATTATCTCCTTGTTCTTTCATTTCACCGCGTTGATATACGGACGGTGCTACCCCAAACTGAGTCTTAAAGCACTTGCTAAAATAGAACGGATCACTGATACCAACCTTGTAAGAAACTTCCGCAACAGTCAGATTCTCGCCGGACAATAATAGTTCAGCCGCCTTTTTCTTGACCAATTCCACCTCTACCTTTCCAGCCAACGGGCCAACGGTCAATTCAACGATACCATTATAAACTTTCATCCGTCTCACGCCATTGACACGCCCGAAAACGGCAGCGGGCATTATTTTAGGAAGCTTTCCGGCAAAGCTGCAAGGCTCTCCGGGCAAAACAAAATGCAGGGCTTGGCGTAGTCCGGTCACCGGGCGAGTCTTCGTCTCTGTTTTTATCTTCTCCATCAACAAGTCAAAATCTAATACACTCAGTGCTTCAGCGTCTTCTTTTTCCCTGATTTGTGTGATCTTCATTTATTTTCTAAATTATTTATATATATCCTTCAAAGATAGGCATAAAAAGAAGAGGATGCAACCTTTTCAACAGTTATTATTTGAAGTATATCCATTCCTTTTCAACTTTGTCTGACGTACTGGAAATAACGGTAAATAAAACGTTCATTAACTTGTTTCGAACGTTAGATTAATGTATCTTTGCAGTGATAAGAAATCGTTTTACGTACATGGTCCCATCGACTCACGTACGTGATCCTTCGGGTTCACGTATGTAGTCCGAACGGTTCACATACGTGGAACGAAAACGTGCAACTAACAAAATATATTAGTCGAGCCTTGCCTGCATGTTAAGGTTACTAGTCTTTGTCTTAATACACGCGGTATCAATTAAGTAACACAGGGCATTAACCAACAAAAAACAAGTAACGCTATGGCAGCAGATTATGACTTTCGGAGAAAACCGAATGAGAAAGGAGATGAAGAGCTCCAACCATTATATCCTCGTATTGTATCTAAAGGTACCATTGATTGCAAACGACTGTTTCGTGAAATATCCGAAGCGTCCACCTTTACCGAAGGTGACTTGGCAGGTATCATGGTATCTCTTCAAGAAAAAGTATCTTACTATCTGAGTGAAGGGTATCACGTGAAATTAGGAGAAATCGGATATTTCTCCGCAAGCTTGAAAGCACGTCCGGTTATGGATAAGAAAGAAATCCGTTCTGTCTCTATTTCTTTTGACAATGTCAATTTCAGAGCTACGAAGTGGTTTCGCCGACGAAGTTCGGGCACGGTGACCCGTGCCAAATTCGGATTTCAGGAATCATCAGATATGTCGGAAGAGACACGCCGCCTGCGTCTTGAAGCATTCTTAGCTAAAAACCATTTCATCACCCGTAGGGAATACAGCGGATTAACAGGTTTATTGAAAGGAAAAGCACAGCGGGAACTGAATCTTCTGGTAGAAAACGGAGTTCTTAACACTCGTGGGTATGGTAATCGGATTATATACTTAAAATCTGAAAATCAGCCTATTAAATAAGAAAAGTATAAAACAGAGGTGATAATAGAAATGCTTGAAAATTCTATTATCACCTTATTATCACTTCCTATTATCACTTTTTATTTATCATTCTCACCTGATTACTAAACATTTATCTATCACAAGTGATAAGTGACAATAGAAAGAGACTTTTTTTCTATATGGGATTGTATTCAGTAAGTAATATTGTTTTTCTCACAATGAATCATCTATTCACCTACTTTCTGTTTCAAACGGAAAGTGGACAACACCTTCTTGCCGGAAGAAATAGTCACAAGGAAATCATAGTCTTCGGCTTTCTCAAAATTAGCCTTAGTCACAAACCGTACATCTGTTTTTTCATACGGTGTCAGAGGCGGCACTGTAGCAGAAGCTACTTTTATCATCTTACCATCCTTCTTATATTCGATCTTTACCGAAGCCTTCTGTGAGCTGACCTGTCCAAAGTTCTGCACTTCAATATTTCCTTCCCAGCCTTTATCCGATTGGACAAAAACAGGTGCACGTGCCGACAGGATCGGTTCAATATAATCAATGTAAGGTAAACGCGCATATCCATACAGCATTTTTCCGTTCTTATATTTCCCTATCAGTTTCGGAGCAAATTCATCTTCAGTCATTCCGTTTCCTTTTCCATCGAAAGTCACGATCAGATCATTACCATCTGTTTCCGTTTTCAGCAATTTACTTCCCCTGCCGTAATTCACTTCGGTGGAAGCACCAAAACGCAAAGAATTCAGATCGATATCGGTTTGCGGATTGAAGCCGTCTTCTGCTTGTATTTTCAATCGGATGGTTTTAGTTTGGGCTGTTATGGGCTTTTTGTCCAAGATAGTCAGCAATACTCCCGGGTTCAGCGGAATACTGATATTCTTCGAACTGTGATTATCGAATGGCCTATCTTCATTCTTCAGCGTATCGATCACAGCAAAATTGGCTTGAACAGCACGTCCGTACTTATCCTGATACATTTTGATACGTTCGTACTTGAACCAGTCTTCAGCGCGGCCATCTTCGTGAACAGCAATGCCCGGCATATACGCTTCTCCGGGATCTGTAACCCAGTTTACACCATCTTTGGAACGGAGATAGAAAGCTATGCGCCCCAACCAGTCATTTACAATCATATGATACTGAATATGGTCACGCCAAATGACAGGATCTTCAAACCGTCCTTTCACATTCGGATAAACACGGCTATCCGTCAACTGGTTATATTCCGACAAGCCATCCCGGCTGATCCAAATTCCACCGCCACGACAAACCATAATATAAGAGCTGTCTTCCCGTTGGGCAAATGACAGATTGGACAATCCCTCTATAATCCGGCGATCGCGGGCATTGAAATCAAACTTTCCATATTCCCATTTACCATTGATATCATCAGAAACATAGCGACCGTTAATTACGTAAATGACATATCGCCCGTCTTTTGCTCTGAATATTTCAGGATTATGACCTTTGCCGATGATATTGACAGGTTTAAAAGGTCCGGTCAAGTTATCGCTTACCGTATTGAATACCCATGAATTGCCCCACTCCATATGTCCTTTTGGGGAAGCTTCCAGCCAGCCGCAGACCATAAGATGGTATTTTCCGTCTTCTCCTTTGCGGATATTTCCGCCCCAGTAAGACCAGATGCGGTCTTCAATGCCATTATCAACATATCGCGGACGCACACCGGCGGTTCCCCACGTATCAGTTGACAGCTTGTTTCCTTTCATTGGTAAAAAGCGATCCATAAAGCGGGCACCATTTACCAGCTGATCCCACTCTTTAGGGCGCTCCCGTTCCGTCACTTGTGAGAAAGTGACATTACTGATGAGCAACAATGCCCCCATTAATGCTAATTTAAGATTCTTTCCGTACATGTTTTTCTTCTGTTAGTTAGTTTGATAGTTCGTTTGATTTACACTATAGTATAACGGCAAAAGTAAGGCAATCTCCCATTAGTCGATGATAAGAAAAGGGAAAAAGGCACGTAATGCTTTACGTAAAGAATCCAAACATTAGACATTCATACTCTCATTCTTTATCTTTCTTCAAAATAAAGTTTTCTATTTGGTCGCAAATTTGCTCCATCCCCTTGACGGAAGGATGCCCGCTCTGTTTATCAATATCATGCAATTCGATGCAATCTATACCATAGTGTTTGCAGATTGCTCTGACTGATTCGTTGAATTCTTCTTTCAAACCGGAATTCAACAGGAAGTAGATTTCAACATTTGGATAACGGTCAATCATGTGGTCGAGCATATAAGCCATAGCGGGACGGAATTGATATAAATCCTCTTTGGTCCATCCGTCGTATTTATATTCTCCGAGGGGAGCACCCGCCCAGCAGTCATTCGTAGCACCAAAAATAAAAATGATATCCGGACATCCCAGTTCATCCATACGAGTGATAAAGGAACGGTCGGAGTAATCTACCTGACGGTATCCAGTATTGCAAATAGTAGCTCCCGAAAAAGAATTATTGACACAAAGCCGATAATCATTCTCTTTGATAAATTGATGCCACCAAGTTTGTCGTACAGAGACAACGTCAGTCTTATGCCTCGGAATAGTATAATACCATATACTATTGGTATCAGGCTGCAAGTAGCCTTCGAATGTGGAATAGGAGTCACCCAGGATAGAAACTGACTTTTTACTTTGAGCAAAGCTTAGACTACTACATAGAGTAATTATAAGCAAAAATACACAGGACTTTCTCATCTTTTATTTTTTTATGAATATAATTCGTCTTATCAATATTCTTTCATCAAGCAACGGACAAACTGCGGCTCTTTTGCCAAGTCACCCTGTGTCTTTATTTTCACTTTCCCGCCCGGTATCTGGAAATGCACTTGTTCAAAGAGAATATTGCGTCCATCGTCGATCAAAACAGTGGAGTCTTTACTCTGAATTGTGATATTCTTCAGTGTAAAACCTTTCACATCTGTCATCCGTATCAATTTATCGGTCTTTCCCATCAGGTTTTCTATCAAACAATTCTCTGCCGGAGTTTCGGGGATACCATTCAAATCAATAAACAACAATGATATCACGGGCTGCGATATTCTTGAAAGAAGGAGTCAAAGGAGTGACGGGAAGAGCCGGCAAACGCTTAGCCAAATCACCGACATGTTTTTCTTCTCCCAACATGTCCCACCAGAAAGCAATTCCGGCTAGATTCATCCGGATTTTACTCCACATACTGCTCTATCGAAACGGAACACTGATGTTTCCATATTTCACAATCGGTCGTGGGAGCTATCAGTCTCCCATGACCGGTCAGTGCTATATTTTCTTGATTATCAGCATATACCAGTGCTCCTAATGAATAGACTTCAATCCCTTCATAACGAGTCAGGGCAACAGGCAGATAATCTTTGATGTTTCCGCTAAAATGCAGTTCCGCACCTTCTTCCAAATACAGGTTCACATTACTCTTTAACTCTATACGACCGGTTTTCCAGACTCCGGGAGGTACCACTACCTTTTCCTCCACCTTTACGACTCACTTCGTCTATCGCTTTCTAGATTGCTTTAGTAACCATCTTCTCAGATTTGGCACCTGTTTCCACGATGGAATATGTGAGGTCTTTAAAGACCGGACGCTTCATTTCAGGCATCTCCCAAGGAGCCTGAATGGAGGCTATTTCTTCTGTCACAAGCTCAGGGCCTACTTCTCCCGCAACGGTATATATTCACGTGTTTGTGAATGGACGGATAGCACTAAAGGAAAAACCAGCATTCCCAGCAATAATCTGTTTGAGATTCTCCGGAATGGATTATTCGTTAATGTGTTCATCGCCTTCTTTGTTTTCTTTTATTTAATGGTTTCCTGATATTCAAACCAGTCATATGCTGCCTTGTTCCTGGATGGCTTTCCATTACTTGTCGCGTAGACTCCAACTCCCGAACCATTGAACTTATTAAACTTATTGTCCGATATTACTTCCAGCGTTTGGGTTCCACCGATATTCGTCATATTATCGATCGTTTCGCCAAAACTAAAATCAACATTCAATCCGTTTGCGGTAACTTTCAGATAAACGTCTTTCTTAGCATAAGGAATGCGGCTTACGACTTCCTTTTTACCTAAATGCTTTTTAGTCAATACAATACCAGATTTATCTTTCATCAGTGTATAATATCCGGTAGCCGTACGGTAAACGACCAAACCCGCCTGTTCATTTTCTTTTTTCGTCTGAAATTCCAGTTTAGTCATTGCTGTGAAATCATGATGTTTTATCTTCTGTACAATCATGGCGGCATTCACCAGACTGTCGATGACTTCAGGCTGCAACGATATATTTAAACAGTTATCTTCCAGAGTATAGAATTTCTTTCGGGGGATTCTTACAAAATACCATTTTGATGCCAGATTCTCTGTTTCAAAGTCATCTCTTACAGGTTCAACCTTTACTGGTTGCCACGGCAGATCCGGACGTTCCTGCTCCGGCAGCACGATTCCATACCCCGGATTGAAAATAGGAGTCGAATTTTCAAAATTGACTTTACATAAGAAAGTTTCTCTTGCAAGCGGATTGTACCCTTTTATCATTCTTTTTCCCAAAACAACTGAATACCATTCTCCATTTTGAGTCTGTACGAGATCAGCATGTCCCAATCCCTGAATAGGATAGTTTTCACCTAAATGGCGGTGTGATAATACCGGATTGGTTTTATCTGCAACATAAGGTCCCCACAAAGACTTACTTTGATGCACCGTCACTGCATGATGATAACTTGAACCTCCTTCGGCCATCAGCAATAAATACTTCCCGTTTATCTTATAAAGATGAGGTCCCTCTGCATAAGTTGCATTATTCGCATGCCCGTAAGTCAGAATCTTACGCTCGCCCACCAATTTATTCCGGCTGAGATCCAACTCTTGCATCCATATAGCACATTGGGCCGGCCATGAGCTTTTAAAATCCCATGTATTCCCGATATAATAACATTTTCCATTATCATCCCAAAATAATGACGGGTCTATTCCGGGCGCA
>ULOU01022229.1_pt1 | contig 14515 bp, 10 predicted proteins | sample 1952821 | NCBI WGS metagenome assembly ULOU01 (sample SAMEA4835610, study PRJEB28245) | human gut metagenome | biome: gut microbiome; material: fecal sample | place: Denmark | collected 2008 | reverse complement strand
CCCTCGGCACTGAAAACGGATGTCATTCCGATTTTTTTTCCTAATAATCCTGGCATTTCACTTAATTTTTAATACTTACACTTTGATTTCTACTTCCACACCACTCGGCAACTCCAACTTCATCAGAGCATCTACTGTCTTAGCTGTTGAGCTATAGATGTCAATCAGTCTCTTGTAAGAAGAGAGTTCGAATTGTTCACGCGACTTCTTGTTAACGAAAGTCGAACGGTTCACGGTAAAGATACGCTTGTGCGTAGGAAGAGGAATCGGACCGCTAACGATGGCGCCCGTTGTCTTCACCGTTCTTACAATCTTCTCAGCTGACTTGTCAACCAAGTTGTGGTCGTAAGATTTCAGTTTGATTCTAATTTTTTGACTCATTACTGTCTTTAATTATTAAATAGTTATATAAGATGAAGTTCCGCAGGCTAAGAGTCATTCGCTAGCCTACGGGACTTCAAGTTTTTTTAGATTAAGTCAGCACGACCTTTTACTTCCTCCAATACTGCCTTGGCAATAGAGTTGGAAACCTGGGCGTGGTGAGAGTATACCATTGAAGAGGTTGCACGACCAGAAGTGATGGTACGCAATGCTGTTACGTAACCGAACATTTCTGCCAGCGGGACCATTGCCTTCACGATACGTGCACCGGAACGGCTGGATTCCATACCTTCCACCTGGCCACGACGCTTGTTCAAGTCACCAATAACGTCACCCATGTTCTCTTCCGGAGTAACAACTTCCAGCTTCATGATAGGCTCCATCAATACCGGGCCTGCCTTAGCACAAGCATTCTTATATGCCTGGATAGCACAGATTTCGAAAGACAACTGGTCAGAGTCAACCGGGTGGAAAGAACCGTCAATCAAGGTTACTTTCAGTGAATCCAACGGATAACCTGCCAACACACCATTCTTCATGGCAGTAGTGAAGCCCTTCTGTACAGACGGGATAAATTCCTTAGGAATGTTACCACCCTTCACTTCGTCGACGAATTGCAATCCGCCTTCCTTGAAGTCTTCATCAACCGGGCCGATGTTCACGATAATATCAGCGAACTTACCACGACCACCGGACTGCTTCTTGTAAACTTCACGCAAGTTGACTGTCTTAGTGATAGCTTCCTTATAGTTAACTTGAGGCTTACCTTGGTTACATTCAACCTTGAACTCACGTTTCAGACGGTCGATGATAATATCCAAGTGAAGCTCACCCATACCAGAGATAACTGTCTGACCAGTCTGTTCGTCAGTCTTAACTGTAAACGTCGGATCTTCTTCAGCCAGCTTAGCCAAGCCATTTGACAGTTTATCCATATCCTTCTGAGTCTTAGGCTCAACTGCGATACCAATTACCGGTTCCGGGAAGTCCATAGACTCCAATACAATCGGTGCAGTTTCGTCACACAATGTATCACCAGTATGTATATCCTTGAAACCTACGCCAGCACCAATATCACCAGCACCGATAACTTCTACCGGATTCTGCTTGTTTGAGTGCATCTGGAACAGACGGGATACGCGTTCTTTCTTACCAGAACGAGAGTTATAGATATAAGAACCAGCCTCAATCTTACCGGAATAAACGCGGAAGAAAGTCAAACGACCTACATACGGGTCTGTTGCAATCTTAAATGCCAAAGCAGAAGTCTTTTCGTCTTCGCTCGGTTTACGGTCTTCTTCAGCACCAGTTTCGGGGTTTGTACCGATAACGTTCTCTGTATCCAGCGGAGAAGGCAAGAATGCACACACGTAATCGAGCAATGTCTGTACACCTTTGTTCTTGAATGAAGAACCGCAAAGCATCGGAACGACAGCCATTTGCACTGTTGCGTTACGGAGAGCTCTCAAAACCTCTTCTTCTGTAATGGTAGAAGGATCATCGAAATATTTCTCCATCAAAGCATCGTCAAACTCAGCCACTTTTTCGAGCATCTTATCTCTCCATTCATTAGCTTCGTCTACCAGATTTGCAGGAATTTCTTCTACTGTATAGTCAGCACCCATTGTTTCATCATGCCAATAGATAGCTTTCATTTTGATAAGGTCTACCAGACCTTTGAAAGATTCCTCAGCACCGATAGGAACGACGATAGGACACGGATTAGCGCCCAAAACGTCCTTCATCTGGCGGACTACCTCAAAGAAGTCAGCACCCGAACGGTCCATCTTATTAACGTAAGCGATACGCGGTACGTTATATTTATCAGCCTGGCGCCAAACTGTCTCAGATTGCGGTTCAACACCACCTACTGCACAATAAGCAGCAACGGCACCATCAAGAATACGCAAAGAGCGTTCTACCTCAGCGGTAAAGTCAACGTGCCCCGGAGTGTCAATCAAGTTAATTTTATAAGTATCACCGGCATATTTCCAACGAGTGGTAGTAGCAGCAGAAGTGATAGTGATACCACGTTCTTGTTCTTGCTCCATCCAGTCCATTGTAGCGGCACCATCGTGTACCTCACCGATTTTGTGGGTTAAACCCGTGTAAAACAAAATACGTTCAGAAGTCGTTGTCTTTCCGGCATCGATGTGGGCCATGATACCGATATTACGTGTCAAATGTAAATCATGCTTTGCCATTTTCTAATTCCCTTACTTTAAGTTTTTTTAATCTTCTAATTGGTTAGTCTCTTATAGTATTAGAATCTGAAATGAGCAAATGCACGGTTAGCTTCTGCCATTCTATGCATATCTTCTTTACGTTTGTAAGCACCGCCCTGTTCATTGAAAGCATCCATGATTTCGGCAGCCAGCTTATCAGCCATTGATTTACCGCCACGCTTACGTGCAAAGATAATCAAGTTCTTCATGGAAATTGATTCCTTACGGTCAGCACGGATTTCTGTAGGAACCTGGAAAGTAGCACCACCCACACGGCGAGACTTAACTTCCACTTGAGGAGTCACATTATCCAGAGCTTTTTTCCAGATTTCAAGAGCGGATTTCTCTTCGTTCTGCATTTTGTTCTTCACTGTTTCCAACGCAGCATAGAAGATTTCATAAGAAGTGTTCTTCTTTCCATCGTACATCAAGTGATTCACGAACTTGGAAACTTTTACATCATTGAACACGGGATCCGGAAGGATAACGCGTTTTTTTGGTTTTGCTTTTCTCATTTGTCTGAAAGAATAATGTTTTTCGTTCTTGGTTGTTTACTTCTGTCTTCTTCAACTCTCCCTCCGGAGAATTTACTCAACCTTTAGCATTTCCAACAAACTAAAACGTAAGTTATTACTTTAAATTTTCCTATTTTGGGAATCAGGCCACCAGATTATTTCTTCTTAGCAGGAGCTGCTTGACCCGGTTTCGGACGTTTTGCGCCGTATTTGGAACGTCTTTGTGTACGACCTGCAACACCTGCAGTATCCAAAGTACCACGTACGATGTGATAACGCACACCCGGAAGGTCTTTTACACGACCACCACGTACCAACACGATAGAGTGTTCCTGCAAGTTGTGACCTTCTCCCGGAATATAAGAGTTCACCTCTTTACCATTGGTCAAACGTACACGAGCTACTTTACGCATAGCTGAATTCGGCTTCTTCGGAGTGGTTGTATACACTCTCACGCAAACGCCACGTCTTTGAGGACAAGAGTCCAAGGCTGGAGACTTTGATTTCTCCACCAGCACTTCGCGTCCTTTTCTTACTAATTGCTGAATTGTAGGCATTTTAATTGTTTTTAGTTATATATTATTGTTTATATTAATTCAAAACTATACACTTTTGGGCTGCAAAGATACTAATAAGTTTTGAATAATCAATGCACTACAAGTTTTTTTTTGATTTTACGCTTCACCCTTGATGTTGGGAAGAGGCGGAAATGTTTGTTCGTCCGGCATGCGAATCAGTCCGAAAGCGCGTTCATATTTCCCAATATTCTCTTCGAGTGCACGCAGCAAACGCTTGGCATGTTCGGGTGCCAAAACTATGCGCGATTGCACGCCAGCCTTTGGCATTCCAGGCATCACGCGGATAAAGTCGAGAATAAATTCCGAACTGGAATGAGTTATAATAGCCAAATTGGCATATGTACCTTGCGCCACTTCTTCCTTCAATTCTATCTGGAGTTGACCGTTGTTGTTTTCTTGATTTTCCATGTTGCACAATTGTTTTTAAAATGTTCTTAAAAGATAGACCAAAAGTACTCTTTTTTTTCGGATGATATACATTTAAGTTCAAAAAGACACATAATAATCCGTTCTGAAAAAGGAGCAAGCCACTGCAACCGTTTTGCAGTAGCACTGTAACAAACATACAGAAGCATTGCAGTACAGAAGGAAGAGGCAAAGATAAAACAGAGAGGGAATACTCCTTCTTATAGGATATTCCCTCTCTATTTTATAGAATTATATTGACGTTGTAAGGCTATCCCTCTACTTTCTCGTCTACAGCATAATCAAGTACCGTCTTCTTGTTGGCAAGCATACGGTCGTACTCTTCTTTGGAGCCAACGATAATCTTCTCGAACTCGCGTTGTCCGGTACCGGCAGGAATCAGGTGACCGCAAATTACGTTCTCCTTCATACCTTCCAGACGGTCCACCTTTCCGTTGATGGCAGCCTCGTTCAGTACCTTCGTCGTTTCCTGGAAGGAAGCAGCCGACATGAAGCTTGAAGTCTGCAATGCAGCACGGGTGATACCTTGAAGAATCTGAGTAGAAGTCGCAGGTACAGCGTCGCGCACTTCCACGGGTTTCAAGTCGCGGCGTTTCAACATGGAGTTCTCGTCACGCAGCTTGCGGGCCGTCACAATCTGGCCAGCCTGCAGACTCTGGGAATCTCCAGCATCCACTACCACCTTCTTTCCCCAGATACGGTCATTCTCTTCCATGAATTCCATCTTGTCAACAACTTGCTGTTCCAGGAAGCGGGTATCACCTGGCTCGTCGATTTCCACCTTGCGCATCATCTGACGAACGATGATTTCAAAGTGCTTATCATTAATCTTCACACCCTGCAGACGGTAAACGTCCTGAACCTCGTTCACAATATATTCCTGCACGGCCGTAGGACCTTTGATAGCCAGGATGTCCGCAGGTGTGATAGCACCGTCAGACAACGGAGTACCGGCGCGTACATAGTCGTTCTCCTGAACCAGAATCTGCTTGGACAACGGTACGAGGTACTTCTTCACTTCACCGGTCTTGGAAGTAACGATGATTTCGCGATTACCGCGTTTCACCTTACCCATGGTAACCTCACCGTCGATTTCTGAAACCACAGCGGGATTAGACGGGTTACGTGCCTCGAACAACTCAGTGACACGGGGAAGACCACCCGTGATATCACCCGCTTTACCTACGGCACGCGGAATCTTCACGATAACTTCACCGGCCTTTACCTTCTGACCGTCTTCAACCACTACGTGGCCACCTACTGGCAAGTTGTATGTACGGATCAGTTCGCCGTCTTCTGTCATGATGTGTGCGGTAGGCACCTTCGTCTTATCCTTAGACTCAATGATGATGATTTCGCGCAAACCGGTAGATTCATCAGACTCTACCTTATAAGTCACGTTTTCAATAACACCTTCAAATTCAATCTTACCGGTAGCTTCGGTAATGATAACCGCGTTGAACGGGTCCCAACGGGCAATCATCTTGCCTTTCTCTACCATTTCACCATCGGCTGCATAGAGCGTAGAACCGTAGGGTACATTATGAGTGGAAAGCACAATACCCGTGTTGACATCCACGAAACGCACTTCGGCCAAACGGCCTACCACTACCTTTGCCGGTTCGCCTGCTTCGTCGATAACGTCTACCGTACGGAGTTCTTCGAATTCCAGACGGGCAGGATTCTTGGCCACGATGCTTGCGTTGGCAGCAATATTGGCTGCCGTACCACCGGCATGGAATGTACGCAGTGTCAACTGTGTACCCGGCTCACCGATAGACTGTGCAGCGATTACGCCGACTGCCTCGCCCTTCTGAACCATACGGCTGGAAGCCAGGTTACGTCCGTAACACTTGGCACAAACACCTTTCTTGGATTCGCAGGTCAATACAGAACGGATTTCAACGCTCTCGATTGGAGAGTCTTCAATGCGTTGTGCAATGTCCTCGGTAATTTCCTCACCGCCGGCCACAATCAGTTCGCCGGTTGTAGGATGAACAATATCATGTACGGATACACGACCCAGGATACGTTCATACAGAGTGGCAATGGTTTCATCATTGTTCTTCAGTGCCGTACAAACCAATCCGCGGAGCGTGCCGCAGTCTTCTTCATTAATAATCACATCATGCGATACGTCAACCAGACGACGGGTCAGGTATCCGGCATCGGCCGTCTTCAAAGCGGTATCGGCAAGACCCTTACGGGCACCGTGGGTAGAGATAAAGTACTCCAACACGGACAGACCTTCCTTAAAGTTAGAAAGAATCGGGTTTTCGATAATCTGACCGCCTTCGGCACCTGCTTTCTGGGGCTTCGCCATCAAACCACGCATACCGGAGAGCTGACGAATCTGTTCCTTAGAACCACGGGCACCGGAATCCAGCATCATGTATACAGAGTTGAAACCCTGGTCGTCGCTTGAAATGGTTTTCATCAGGATGTTGGACAACTCAGAGTTCACGTGCGTCCAGATATCGATTACCTGGTTGTAACGCTCGTTGTTCGTGATGAAACCCATGTTATAGTTATTGATTACCTGCTCTACTTCATCATAACCTTTCTGTACTAATGCTTCCTTCTCTTCCGGGATAATGATATCGCCCAAGTTGAACGACAAACCACCCTTGAAGGCCATGTAATAACCGAGGTTCTTGATTCCGTCGAGGAAGTCGGCTGCCTTGGCAACACCGCACACCTTGATTACGTGACTGATGATGTCTCGGAGTGACTTCTTGGAGATAATCGTATTGATATATCCTGCTTCTGCCGGAACAATTTCGTTGACAATGACACGGCCCACGGAGGTATCGTGCATCATCTTGTCCACAATGTTACCATTCTCGTCAACGTCTTTCACTATTACGCTTACCGGAGCATGGATGTCGCACTTACCTTCATTGTAGGCAATCAGCGCTTCCTCAGGACCGTAGAATGTCAGGCCTTCACCCTTGGCACCCTTGCGCAGCTTCGTAATATAGTACAGACCAAGTACCATATCCTGAGCAGGCACAGTGATAGGAGCACCGTTGGCAGGGTTCAATATATTGTGTGACTGGAGCATTAGCATCTGTGCTTCCAGAATCGCTTCGTTGCTCAACGGCAAGTGCACGGCCATCTGGTCACCGTCGAAGTCGGCATTGAACGCCGTACATGCCAACGGGTGCAGCTGGATTGCCTTACCTTCAATCATTTTAGGCTGGAATGCCTGGATACCCAGACGGTGAAGTGTCGGGGCACGGTTCAACAGCACCGGATGCCCCTTCATCACGTGTTCCAAAATATCCCAGATAACGGGTTCCTTGCGGTCTACAATCTTCTTGGCGCTCTTTACCGTCTTCACGATACCACGCTCAATGAGCTTACGAATGATGAACGGCTTGTAAAGCTCGGCTGCCATCAGTTTAGGGATACCGCATTCGCCCATCTTCAGCTCCGGACCTACAACGATTACAGAACGTGCGGAATAGTCGACACGCTTACCCAACAAGTTCTGACGGAAACGTCCTTGCTTACCCTTCAAACTGTCGGAAAGTGACTTCAACGGACGGTTAGCGTCGGTCTTCACTGCACTCGATTTACGGGAGTTATCAAACAGAGAGTCGACAGCTTCCTGCAACATACGTTTTTCATTACGCAAAATCACTTCAGGAGCCTTGATTTCAATCAATCTCTTCAGACGGTTGTTACGGATGATGACACGACGGTAAAGGTCATTCAAGTCAGAAGTTGCGAAACGGCCGCCATCCAATGGGACCAACGGACGAAGTTCGGGCGGAATAACCGGTACAATGCGTACAATCATCCACTCGGGCTTGTTGCGTCCGCGTGATGCACGGAACGACTCAACTACCTGAAGACGTTTCAGAGCTTCGGTCTTGCGTTGCTGTGAAGCATCGCTTCCGGCACGGTTACGCAGTTCGTAAGACAAAGAGTCAAGGTCGAGGCGTGACAGCAAATCGTAGATAGCTTCCGCGCCCATCTTGGCAATGAACTTATTGGGATCTGAATCTTCGAGGAACTGGTTGTCTTTCGGCAACTTTTCCAGCAAGTCCAGGTATTCTCCTTCTTCAAGCAAGTCATACTGTGCCACTTCATCGGACAGTACACCCGGCTGAATGACAACATAACGCTCGTAATAGATAATGGCATCCAGCTTCTTGGTGGGCAAGCCCAACAAGTAACCGATTTTGTTGGGAAGTGAACGGAAGTACCAGATGTGAGCCACGGGCACAACGAGCTGGATGTGTCCCATACGCTCACGGCGCACTTTCTTTTCAGTCACTTCCACACCACAACGGTCGCAGACGATGCCTTTGTAACGGATACGCTTGTACTTACCGCAATGGCACTCGTAATCCTTGATAGGACCAAAGATGCGCTCGCAGAACAATCCGTCGCGTTCGGGCTTATACGTACGATAGTTGATGGTTTCAGGCTTTAAAACTTCACCACTCGAATTCTCAAGGATTTCCTCAGGAGAAGCCAAACCGATAGAGATTTTCGAGAAATTACTCTTTATCTTGTTATCTTTTCTAAAAGCCATAAATTTATTTAATTGATAATTGACAATGGAAAATTGAAATTGAAAAACTGAAAACCGATAATTGAGAATGGTAACTTGCATTATCCACTCTCAATTATCAATTATCCATTATTCTAAGTTGATGCTCAAGCCCAAACCTCTCAACTCGTGCAGCAATACGTTCAGTGACTCGGGGATACCCGGAGCAGGCATCGGTTCACCCTTCACGATTGCTTCATAAGCCTTGGAACGTCCTACAACGTCATCAGACTTGATAGTCAGGATTTCCTGCAGAATGTGTGCGGCACCGAACGCTTCGAGTGCCCAAACTTCCATTTCTCCAAAACGCTGACCACCGAACTGTGCCTTACCACCCAACGGCTGTTGCGTAATGAGTGAGTACGGACCGATGGAACGTGCGTGCATCTTGTCTTCAACCATGTGACCGAGCTTCAGCATGTAAGTCACACCTACCGTAGCCTGCTGCTCGAATGCTTCACCGGTACCACCATCATACAGCGTTGTCTTGCCGTAGCGAGGCAAGCCGGCCTTATCGGTCCATTCGTTCAAATCGTCCAAAGATGCACCGTCAAAGATAGGAGTGGCAAACTTCACGCCCAGGTTTTTTCCGGCACGCCCGAGAACGGCCTCGAATATCTGACCGATGTTCATACGTGAAGGCACACCCAACGGATTCAGCACGATGTCTACCGGAGTACCGTCAGCAAGGAACGGCATGTCTTCCTGGCGTACCACACGGGAAACAATACCCTTGTTACCGTGACGACCGGCCATCTTGTCACCGACACCAATCTTACGTTTCTTGGCAATGTATACCTTGGCCATCTGAATGATACCTGCGGGCAACTCGTCACCGATAGTGATGGCGAACTTCTTGCGTTTCAGCTCGGCATCGAGTTCCTTGTACTTCTTGATGAAGTTCATCACCAATGCACGAATCAGTCCGTTGGTATGTTCATCCTTCGTCCAGCTGCTCAACTGAACAGCGGTGAAGTCCAAATCGCTGAAGTCGGAAGCAGAGAATCTGGCGCCTTTGGAAATAATGTCGGCACCCATGTAATCCTTCACACCTTCCGATGTATAATTTTCTGTAAGCTTCAACAGCTTGTTTATCAACACTTTCTTGAGGTCACCAATCTTAGCGTCGAACTCATCGTCAATCTTCGGTAACAGAGCCTTGTCGGCCAGCTTGGAGCTGCGGGTCTTGACAACACGGGAGAACAGACGCTTACCGATAACAACACCCTTCAAAGAAGGAGAGGCTTTCAAAGAAGCATCCTTCACATCACCGGCCTTGTCACCGAAGATGGCACGGAGCAGTTTCTCTTCCGGAGAAGGATCCGATTCACCCTTCGGAGTAATCTTACCGATAAGGATATCACCCGGTTCGATGCGGGCACCCACACGAACAATACCGTTTTCGTCAAGGTCTTTAGTCGCTTCCTCACTTACGTTAGGAATGTCAGAGGTCAACTCTTCCATACCACGCTTCGTTTCGCGAACTTCCAAAGAATATTCTTCTACGTGTACAGAGGTCAAAAGGTCCTCACGAACCACACGTTCATTCAGTACGATAGCATCCTCATAGTTATAGCCCTTCCACGGCATGTAAGCAACCAGCAGGTTCTTACCCAGTGCAAGTTCTCCGTCTTCGGTTGAATAACCTTCCGTCAGGATTTGACCTGCAGTCACGCGCTGACCCTTCTCGCAAATCGGACGGAGGTCAATCGTCATATTCTGGTTGGTACGGCGCCACTTCGGGATATTATATTCTTTCAATGCAGGCTCGAAGCTTACGAACTCTTCCTCCTCCGTACGGTCGTACAGAATACGGATAGTCGTTGCATCCACGAATTCAACCACACCGTCACCCTCGGCAGTAATCTGCGTACGAGAATCGCGTGCCAGCTGGCGTTCGATACCGGTACCTACAATCGGAGCTTCGCTCTTCAATAAAGGAACAGCCTGGCGCATCATGTTTGATCCCATCAATGCACGGTTGGCGTCATCATGCTCCAAGAACGGAATCAAAGAAGCCGCAATAGAAGCAATCTGCTGGGGAGATACGTCCATCAATTCCACCTCGGAAGGAGGAACCACCGGATAGTCGGCATCCTGACGGGATTTTACTTTATCACGTACAAAAGTACCGTCATCGTTCAAAGGAGCATTACCCTGAGCAATAATCTTGGCTTCCTCTTCTTCTGCGGTGAGGTAAACCAAACCTTCGTCAGAAAGATCAACCTTACCCTCTGCCACCTTGCGGTACGGAGTTTCAATGAAGCCAAGCTCGTTGATTTTCGCGAACACACAGAGTGAAGAAATCAAACCGATGTTCGGACCTTCAGGAGTCTCGATAGGACAAAGACGTCCGTAGTGAGTATAGTGTACGTCACGAACCTCGAAGCCTGCACGCTCGCGTGACAGACCGCCGGGACCCAGGGCAGACATACGGCGCTTGTGAGTAATCTCGGCCAGCGGGTTGGTCTGGTCCATGAACTGTGACAAAGCATTCGTTCCAAAGAATGAATTGATAACGGAAGAGATTGTCTTGGCGTTAATCAGGTCAATCGGAGTAAAGACTTCATTGTCACGGACGTTCATACGCTCGCGGATAGTACGCGACATACGTGCCAGACCGATGGCAAACTGATTGGACAACTGTTCGCCCACTGTACGCACACGACGGTTGCTCAAGTGGTCGATATCGTCCACATCCGCTTTCGAGTTAATCAACTCGATGAGATATTTGATAATTTCGATAATATCTTCCTTGGTAAGGACACGCACGTCCATATCGGTCGTCAAGTTCAACTTTCTGTTGATACGATAACGGCCTACATCACCCAGGTCATATCTCTTCTCTGAGAAGAACAGGTTATTGATAACCTCGCGTGCACTGGCATCATCGGCAGGGTCTGCATTACGCAACTGGCGGTAGATGTAGAGTACAGCTTCTTTTTCCGAGTTACTCGGATCCTTCTGCAGAGTATTATATATGATAGAATAGTCAGACTGGTTCGGTTCTTCCTTGTGTACGAGGATATTCTGAACGCCCGACTCTAATATAATGTCAACATGTTCCGGCTCGATTACAGTTTCACGGTCAATAACGACTTCGTTACGCTCGATGGAAACAACTTCACCGGTATCTTCGTCTACAAAATCCTCAATCCATGTTTTCAACACACGTGCGGCCAACTTACGTCCCACCATCTTCTTGAGGTTCGTCTTGTTCACCTTCACGTCTTCCGCCAAATTAAAAATCTCGAGAATGTCCTTGTCATTCTCAAATCCGATGGCTCTCAGCAAAGTGGTAACCGGCAATTTCTTCTTACGGTCAATGTACGCATACATGACGTTGTTGATGTCGGTGGCAAACTCAATCCACGAACCCTTGAACGGGATGATACGGGCTGAGTACAACTTGGTACCGTTGGCATGTACGCTCTGTCCGAAGAATACGCCCGGTGAACGGTGAAGCTGGGATACAACCACACGTTCCGCACCGTTGATGACGAATGTTGCCTTATCCGTCATGTAAGGAATAGGACCGAGGAACACGTCCTGAATGACCGTGTCAAAATCTTCGTGGTCGGGGTCGGTACAATATAATTTCAATTTTGCCTTCAAAGGCACGCTATATGTAAGCCCTCGCTCTATACATTCATCAATGGTATAGCGCGGCGGATCAATATAGTAGTCCAAAAACTCAAGAACAAAATTATTTCTTGTATCGGCAATGGGGAAGTTTTCAGCAAATACTTTATACAGTCCCTCGTTCTTACGTTTCTCGGGTGGGGTGTCCAGTTGTAGAAAGTCTTTGAATGACTTCAATTGTACTTCCAGAAAATCCGGGTATTCTAGCGGATTCTTAGTCGAAGCAAAATTAACTCTTTGATTTACAGTATTTGAAGACATCTGTTAATGGATTTGTAGAACTTAATTTTAAATATATACACAAAAAGGTTAAGAACCCTTTTCACGAAGGGTTCCTAACCGAATTACCTGATTTACAGGCCAATGTTATTTAAGTTCAACTTCAGCTCCAGCTTCTTCCAATGTTTTCTTCAATGATTCTGCTTCGTCCTTAGCCAAACCTTCTTTTACTACGCTAGGAGCACCGTCTACCATGTCCTTAGCTTCCTTCAAGCCAAGACCGCAAGCTTCCTTAACGGCTTTAACTACCTGAAGTTTAGCTGAGCCAGCGCTCTTCAATACTACGTCGAAAGAAGTCTTTTCTTCTGCGGCAGCAGCACCACCGGCTGCAGGACCAGCAGCAACAGCTACAGCTGCAGCAGCAGGTTCAATACCGTATTCTTCTTTAAGGATAGTTGCAAGTTCATTAACTTCTTTTACTGTCAAGTTAACTAATTGTTCTGCAAAAGCTTTCAAATCTGCCATTTTTGTATGATTTTTAATTGTTTAAATACTAAATAAATTGATATAATTCTTTTTCCGAAATTTACGCTTCGGGACGTTCACCAAGAGTCTTGAGAACTCCGTGGAGGGTGTTACCACCTGATTGCAGAGCAGAAATAACATTCTTGGCCGGTGACTGCAGCAATGCAACGATATCGGCAATAACTTCATTCTTACTCTTGATACTTACGAGAGCATCCAACTGGTCAGCACCAACATAGAAGCTTTCTTCTGCATATGCAGCCTTCAGTCCGGGAATACCGTTCTTAGCCTTATCTTTAATCAACTTGGCCGGAGCGTTAGCAACGTTGCTGAACATTACGGCAGTTGTACCTTTCAGAGAACCATAAAGCGGAGAAAAGTCTTCTTCCAGGCTCTCCAATGCCTTGTGAAGCAAAGTATTCTTAACTACCATCAATTTGATGTCAGCCTTGAAACATTCTCTTCTCAACATGCTGGTTGTAGCAGCATTCATGGCAGTGGTATCCACCAAATAGAAGTGACCGTATTCCTTCACTGTAGCAGCAATCTGCTCAATAATCGTACTTTTATCTTCCTTTCTCATTATTACTCCGTTTTATTAGATTTCTTCTACTGTTTTCGGGTCAATCTTGATGCCCGCACTCATCGTGCTAGAAAGATAAATACTCTTAATATATGTACCCTTGGCTGCAGTCGGTTTCAATTTATTCAAAGTAGAGATGAATTCTTTCGCATTGTCGCGAATTTGCTCAGCGCTAAATGAAACTTTACCGATAGAAGTATGAACAATACCGCTCTTGTCAACCTTAAAGTCGATTTTGCCTTGTTTTACTTCTCTTACAGCTTTAGCAACATCCATAGTTACAGTGCCACTCTTGGGGTTAGGCATCAATCCACGAGGACCGAGCACACGACCGAGTGCACCAATCTTACCCATGATGGACGGCATAGTGATAATCACATCAATATCAGTCCATCCACCTTTGATCTTTTCAATATATTCGTCAAGACCAACATAGTCAGCTCCGGCTTCTTTTGCAGCAGCTTCAGCATCTGGTGTACAAAGCACCAAAACGCGTACAACCTTACCAGTACCGTGAGGAAGTGATACAACACCTCTCACCATCTGGTTGGCCTTACGCGGGTCAACGCCCAAACGTACGTCGATATCCAGAGAAGCGTCAAACTTGGTATAAGTGATTTCCTTTACCAACTGAGCAGCTTCCTTGAGAGAGTATGCTTTCCCTGCTTCAATTTTTTCTGCAGCCAACTTTTGATTTTTTGTCAGTTTACCCATTATAATTGAAGTTTATTAGTTATTACCCGGGAACTCCCCTTTTACAGCGATACCCATACTTCTAGCTGTACCGGCAACCATTTTCATGGCAGCTTCTACAGTGAAACAGTTCAAGTCAACCATTTTGTCCTGAGCAATCGTAC
>ULOU01029789.1_pt1 | contig 14561 bp, 9 predicted proteins | sample 1952821 | NCBI WGS metagenome assembly ULOU01 (sample SAMEA4835610, study PRJEB28245) | human gut metagenome | biome: gut microbiome; material: fecal sample | place: Denmark | collected 2008 | reverse complement strand
CGCTGGTGCATCGGGACTACAGCTTCAGCGGCAGCATTATCATCAACGTGAACGACCGCAAAATGGAATTTATTTCTCTGGGCGGCCTCCTGCCCGGTCTTTCCACGGAGGATATCCGCCTCGGCGTTTCTCAGCCGAGGAATAAAAAGCTGGCAGAGATTTTTCACCGCCTGCGCCTGATTGAAAGCTACGGCACCGGCATCCGCCGCATTTTCAAGCTCTACGCAAGCTGCCCCGCCCAGCCCAGCATCGAGGCAACGACAAATGCATTTAGAATCGTGCTGCCGAACATGAACGCCGTTTCTGCGGGCGCAGAAATTGCGGCAGAAGCAAAGCCCGCTGCACCGGTCATTACGCCGCAGATGAAGACAGTTCTTGAATATCTCAAGGAATACGGCGAAATGCGCGACGAGGATTTGCAGGAGCTGCTGCATATTAAAAAAACCAGAGCCTACCTGCTGACCCGCCAGATGAGTGAGGAAGGGCTGATCGAGGTCGTCGGCAGAGGGGCGGAGAAAACGTATAGATTGAAATGAGGTGCAGATATGGACGCGCATAAGCTTTGGATGCTGAGAGATTTTATTGGAACAAATAAAGTCCTGTTTCGGATTCCGGTGTATCAGCGAAATTACGATTGGTCAGAAGCCAACTGTGACCGCTTGCTTGATGATATCTATGAGATTATCAACAGCGGGGACAAGCATTTCCTTGGAACAATTGTATTTATGGCTGCCAAGAGCGGAGGGTTTACGCTGCAGGAATATACAATTATTGATGGTCAGCAGCGATTGACTACTATGATGCTTATTCTCAAGGCGCTTGCCGTTGTTGCTGAAACAGGCGGCGATACCTGCTTTCAGGAGATCGACGAACAATACCTGCATAACAAATACTGCGATGAAAAATACAAGGTGAAGCTAAAGCCGATTAAATCGGACAACAATCAGTTCTTGCTTTTGTTGGCAAATAAAACTGATGAAATGGATGAGGATACGCATATTTTCCAAAACTATCGGCTTTGCAAAGAACGGTTTGAACGATGGGCTGAAAAGGGCATTTGTCCATCACAGGTACTTGATGCGCTTACAAAACTTGAGATCGTTGAGATTGTTTTGACAAAGGGTGAGGATGATCCACAAGTTATCTTCGAAAGCATCAACTCCACTGGACTGGATTTGTCAAACGCAGACCTGATTCGGAATTTTCTTCTGATGAACGCCGATGACCAGGAACGGCTGTACGAAGAGTATTGGCTGATTATCGAAAAGACACTTCGGAATAAGATGGACTATTCCAATCTTGACGACTTTTTCATGCAGTATATCGTTTATAAGACGGGCAAACCCGTAAATAGCCGTCAACTCTACCACAGCTTTGTTAAGCTGTTTAAAGGCAGTAATTATACACAGGAGGCCATCCTGGACGAACTCAGGTACTATGCAAAAATCTATGGTGCCTTTGTCTACGGAAACAAGGACTACTCAGTACGAATCAATCAACTGCTGCAACGAATTAGAATTCTGAAACAGACAACGTGCTATCCATTTTTGTTCCATGTGTTTGATGATTTCCACCGCGAAGTAATCGATGAGGAAACAACGGAGCGCATTCTTCAGTTTATCCTCGCCTATCTGCTTCGCAGATTGGTTTGCGGTGTTCCATCCAATACGTTACGCGGATTGTTCATATACCTTTATAATCGCATCTTTAAAGTTACTGCGAACAAGCGGAAATACTACGAGTCATTAAACAAGTTCCTTTGTACAGTTTCATCCAAGGACGCTGTTCCATCTGAAAACGAGTTTGAACGAGCGTTGCTGACAGCCAATATTTATGGCAATAATGCGCTCTGCCGATTCCTGCTCCTTGATATTGAAAATGGTGATAATAAAGAAACATTGCAAGTGGAGAATCTGACGATTGAACACATTATGCCGCAAACACTGAGCGCCGATTGGAGTTACATTGATCCTGAAAAACACGAGGAATACTTACATACGCTTGGTAATCTGTCCGTAACCGGATATAATTCCGAACTTTCCAACAAGAGTTTCAAGGAAAAGCAGGAGATTATCCGCGAGAACTCGAAGGCAGTTGTTTTAAACAGGGACGTTTTGGAAGCAGATATATGGGATATTCCGCAGATACAGGCACGCGCAAAGCGACTGGCAAACATTGTAGCAAACCGATACGCAATCGACCGAATCACGGACGATTCGATTGAGTTTGAGTATGTCGAAACGATAACGCTCGATCACTATGACGAAGTTACGGGTAAAAAGTTGGTTTCTTTCAAACTCTTCGGTGAAACCTATCGACAAAACAAGTATGCATTGATGCTGTTGGATGTTATCAAGCTTCTGGACAAAAAGAAACCCGGTAAATTGCAGGAACTTGCGAATCGTCACTACTCATTCAATTCAACAAAGCGAAACCATGTCCACCTTAATACAGATGGAGTTGGTATGCGGTGGCCTTGGAAGCTTTCCGATACGATCTATTTGGAAGCGAATTTGTCTGCATGGTCCTGTATTCGCTTTATTGATAATCTGATTTCAGAGTTTGGTTTTGATCGTTCGCAGTTTTCTTTCAATATTGTGTCTGAAGAATCTGACGAGAGCATTGAGAACGAAGAATAAGGCACTTCGAAATACCTTGTCGAAGTCAGCACGGGAAGCTGTCGAAATTGTGATGATGCTATATTCGACTGAACCAAGCTTGAGTATCGACGGTTTGAAAATGCTCATAAGCAGAAATAACTTGGAGGTGCGCTATGGCACTGGAAAATAAATTGGGGCTGACGAGTTCTGCAGACCTTGCGCGGGAGGAAGAGCGAATCAGCAAGAAAAGAGCCGTGTGGCTGTTTGAAAGCGGCACGCTGGACAAGCTGCCTGTCGGCACGTTCGCGTCGCTCAAGGCAATTCATAAGTACCTTTTTGATGACATTTATGACTTTGCGGGTGAGCTTCGCACTGTGAATTTGGCGAAAGGCAATTTCCGCTTCGCGCCGCTCATGTATCTGGAAGCGGCGCTGACCAACATCGAGAAAATGCCGCAGAGTACATTCGATGAAATCATCGAAAAGTATGTGGAAATGAACGTCGCTCACCCGTTCCGCGAGGGTAATGGGCGCAGTATGCGCATCTGGCTCGATTTGATGCTGAAAAACGGTATTGGTCAGGTCGTGGATTGGAGCAAGGTCGATAAGGAGGACTATCTGCTTGCGATGGAGCGCAGCCCGATTAAGGACGTGGAGATTAAAGTGCTGCTGAAAGCCGCGCTGACGGATGACGTGGATAGCCGCGAGGTCTTTATGAAAGGGATTGACCACAGCTATTATTACGAGGGATATACGACATTTAAGGCAGAAGAACTGTAGGTGTCATGTTCTGTAATTCATTTTACAGGCAGTTTGATAATTCTTAGATTATAAAATCAATTTTCGCTCTGATACAGATATAGAGAGCAATGAAAGGAACCAGCCCGTATCAAAGGAGAAAAATAAGTGATTAACATTCGAAAATTGGAATCTGATTTATGGGAGTCCGCCGATCTGCTTCGTGCAGGCTCCAAGCTGACCTCAAATCAATACTGCATGCCCGTGCTGGGCCTGATTTTCCTGCGTTACGCATACAGCCGCTTCAAACTGGTAGAAGCAGAGATTTTGAAGAACCGCCCGGTACGCAATGGCCGCGTCATACCCGTGGAAGCTAGCGACTTTACATCTAAGAGCGCACTGTTTCTCCCCAAGGAAGCGCAGTATGAGTATCTGGTCAATCTCCCTGCCGACATCGCATCCGCGGGGCTAACCAACCAAAGTGGTCACATCATGAACAGCCTGGGCGAAGTGGTCAACAACGCCATGGAGTTAGTGGAGATCCAGTCTGAGCAGCTCATCGGTGTGCTGCCTAAGGACTACACCATGTTCTCTGACGAACTGCTGGCAGAACTTCTTCGCATCTTCAACAACAGTGCGTTGGACGAGGTGGGCGGCGATGTCATTGGCCGCATCTATGAGTACTTCCTCAATAAGTTTGCCAAAAACATCGCCCAGGACGATGGTGTGTTCTTCACGCCCAAATCCCTGGTCAAGATGATCGTCAATGTACTGGAACCATCCGGCGGTATCCTTCTGGACCCCGCCTGCGGCAGCGGTGGGATGTTTGTTCAGACCGGTGATTTTGTCAATGCCGCCGGGATGGAAGCCAATTCCGCCATGACCTTTTATGGACAGGAAAAAGTGGAGTACAATGCCCAGCTCTGCCTGATGAATATGGCTGTTCACGGGCTCAACGGTATCATTAAGTCCGGCGACGAAGCAAATACCTTCTATCACGACGCCCACAATCTGGACGGCTGCTGCGACTATGTCATGGCCAATCCGCCATTCAATGTGGACAAGGTCAATTCCGAGTCCGCCCAGAGTGCGGGGCGTCTGCCTTTCGGCTTGCCCTCTATCAACGCCAAAAAGGAATTCGGCAACGCCAACTATTTGTGGATCTCCTATTTCTACTCCTATCTGAATGAACACGGTCGAGCGGGTTTCGTTATGGCATCTTCCGCAACAGACAGTTCCGGCAAGGATCGGGACATCCGTCAAAAATTGGTTGAGACCGGTCATGTGGATGTGATGGTCAGCGTGGGAAATAACTTCTTCTACACCAAGAGCCTACCTTGTTCTCTGTGGTTCTTTGATAAGGGAAAGCCCCAAGAATTACAGGACAAAGTGCTGTTCATCGACGCCCGGAATTATTATACCGTGGTCGACCGCACCCTGAATGAGTGGAGCGATTGGCAGCTCAAAAATCTGAACGCTATCGTGTGGCTGTACCGTGGTGAGACAGAGAAATATCAAAGGCTGCTTAACGAATACATAGACCGGATCAGAAGTTTTGTGTCTGCCATTGTTGACTTTCAGACTGGGACATTATGCACGGAAATGTTGCCTGAATTCTATCAGGAAGCAAACAACAAGGCGTATGCCCTGAAGAAACAAGTCAATCAGATGAGGACGTTGAAGCACTGCGCAGAAATTCAAGAGTCGCTGGAGGAATTTCTGCGCCTTCAAAAAGCCGCAGTCGCGAAATTTGCGCCATATCTGGAAGAAAACAAATTGAAAAGCGATATCAAGCAGCTATTGGCCAGCCGGGCAGGAAGAGGCCCCGCAAGAGTCAACTGGTATGTGAAGGAACTGAATGGTGTGGTATCTGCGCATGAGCAAAGCATCCGAGAGTGTGTGATGATCATTCAGGAAGCCAAATGGCTCTATGAGAAGTTTGGCGAGGGCGAGTATAGGGACATTCCCGGCCTGTGCAAGGTGGCGAGCCGCACCGAGATCGCAGAGAAGAACTACTCCCTGACCCCCGGCGCCTATGTGGGCGTGGCCGCCGTGGAGGATGACGGCGTGGACTTTGCCCAGCGCATGGCGGAGATTCATGAGGAACTGCTGATATTGCAGGCAGAATCCAATGAGCTGATGCAGACCATCTCCAGAAACATGAAGGAGATGGGGCTATGAGTTGGGAAATGACAATAATAGGCGATCATTGTACAGTAACCTCCAGTAAACGATTTCACTTGTCTGAAAGATCAAATTCTGGGGTGCCGTTCTATTGCTCAAAAGAAATCATTCAGAAAAATCGTGGAGAAGAAATCACAGATTGCGATTATATAAGTGAAGAATTATACCTGAATATCGCTGAGAAATTTGGTGTGCCGCAGGAAAATGACTTGCTTGTAACAACAAGAGGAACGATTGGCGTTCCTTATCTATATCGCAGGAATGACAGGTTCTATTTTGCAGATGGTAATCTCACATGGATTAAAGATTTCAAGGAAACACTCCTTCCACAGTTTTTATATTACTGGTTTCGTACACATGAAGGTCAAAAGAAAATTGATGCAATCGCAAAAGGAACCGCGCAAAAAGCAGTTCCAATAGCAGGCATCAAAACATTGGAAATCAGTCTGCCTCCCGTAGATGTGCAGCGTCAAATTGCGGATATACTTACTACCTATGATTCTCTGATTGAAAACAACCAGAAACAGATCAAGCTGTTGGAGGAAGCGGCGCAGCGGCTGTATAAGGAGTGGTTTGTTGACCTGCGCTTTCCCGGTCACGAAACCACGCCTATCGTGGATGGCATCCCGCAGGGGTGGGAAAGAATGGTGCTGTCTGAAGTAACTTCAGTTCTAAAGAGAGGAATATCACCAAAGTATTCTGACAACGGAAAGTATTCCGTAATTAACCAGAAATGTATTCGCAGTTCGATTATGGATATTTCCGAATCAAGACGGCAGGAAAAGGAGTATGTGCCTACCTTAAATTTACAGGATAGCGATACTGTGATTTGTTCCACAGGGACAGGAACGCTTGGACGCGTTGGGCGAGTATATGGAGACTATCCAAATACGACATTTGACTCTCATGTTACGCTTGTCCGCGCAAAAGAGAATCCAAACTATATCTATCATGTAGTCAAAAGTCAACAGGAATACTTGATGGGAATGGGTCGTGGGTCTACAAATCAGCAGGAACTATACCGCGATGTGATAGAACGGCTTGTAGTCCTTTGCCCCAGTCAAGATATCCTTTTGAAAGCAGATAGAGTCTTGAACGCTATTCATTGTAAAATCAAAGCGGTATATTTGCAAAACAACCTTTTAGCCGAATCCCGTGACCGCCTGTTGCCCAAATTGATGAGCGGAGAAATCGAGGTGTAAAGATGGAAGTACCAAAAGAATTTATGGATATGGTCTGTGCTGATATCCAGAGAATAACCGGTTCTCTGAACCTTTCAACAGGTGATAAACTGAAATTGCACCGGGAGCTGGATGGTCGCTATCAGGCGTGTATTAAGGACTGGTATGTTGGACTTTGGGGGTCAAATCCCACCGGAACATCTGTATGGTATGGCTTTTTAGAAAATTCGCCTACATCTATCGGTGAGAATCTGGACATGATGAAAGCAAAGCTCGAAGCATACAAGTTTCAGATGAATGCTGTCCACACAGAGACTCCTACGCAGCAAATCAACGTAACTACAAATGTTAATGTCAGCATAACATTCGAGGAAGTACGCTCAAAAATTGAGGATATGACTGCCTTGAGCCGGGAACAGACAGATGAAATATTGGAAAAGATCAATGAGTTGGAGGAAATCTCAAAAGAGAAATCTTCCCGTAAAACCAAGTGGGAAAAAGTTAAGCCTATCATCGCATTTGCTCTGGATAAAGGCGCAGACGTGGCTATTGCCATCCTGTCTCTGGTAATGCAAATGAAGCTGGGGATGTGATTTTTGTCTCCGAGATACACGAAAGCGAGGTGTCATCATGATTCGTGAAAGTATTCCATGGAAATAAGATTTGCACAGACGCAAAAACCTGATTATCAAATACAATACAGCAGAATATTTCGAAAAAATGATGACACCACATACATCGTTATCGAAAAGGCCATTTTCTATTCTGCATTCATCATTCGAAAACTAATCGATTGTGACGGAAACCTCAGCGATGAAGCAGAAAACTATTTGCTGGAAGCACTTGCTGTTCAGCCGTTCAAGCTAGTTGACTTCCTCCACCGCTGGCCGGAGGAAGATAGTCATGACTGGGACAACGAGAAGAAAGTTGTTGTTACCGGGAAAAGTGTGTGTAATTGGCTGATACATTCCTATATGTTCTTTGTGGTATTCAATGAGGATAATGTAATCTATAGTTTCAGTGTGACTTCTGACTTCGACCGCAATAAAATTCTCTATGGTATTCCGTTAGAAGCGTGGATTACATATATGGACTATGTTGCATTAGATGATGTTGCGGGAATGTTATCTCGTTATGATCCGAAAGCTAATGATTATGCTTTCAGCCGTAAAGAGTGTGGGAAACGATAACCAACGTAGAAAGAACATTGGGTTTAGAAACCGATAAACACATAAATCAAGGTGTAAATATGTTTTCAGAAAAATATGGCTACAAGCCAGAAAAAACAATTCAACATGAATGCATTTCTGATGAACTCCGCTGTAGAGTCTGGAACCTTTTTTCTCAGCAGGAAATAAAGGCTGGTGGACTTGCTTCTAAACGACTAAGTCAAGCGATGAATGGAGAGCCAACAATTGAGGAAAAAATCGTTGATCGGATGGGATTCTTAATTGATCCAACTACCAAGGATTTGAGTGCTGAAGCTCAGTTAAAGAACAAAATTCTTCGATTCTTTTCCTGGTTTGAAGTATATGACTTTATTGATATCCACTTGTCTTTCCTTGCTGGATCTGACCGTGCCGAAAGAATTAAGCAGTACAATGAATTGCTGGAGCAGGAAAAGGCTGGTTATCGAATCGTAGCTGGAGAAGTGACTCCTATCACAAATAAAAGTGAGATCCATGCGATTGAACAGGCCGCTACCACACCATATCAGTCGGTAAATCAGCATGTAAAAAAAGCCTTGGCCCTATACGCAGATATTAAGGCTCCTGACTATGAAAACTCTGTTAAGGAGTCAATCAGTGCAGTGGAAGCCATGTGCTGTATTATTACCGGAATGTCTGGAACGCAGGCAACACTTGGCGCGGCTATTAAAAAGCTCAAGGACAGTGGTGTACATATTCACAGTGCCATGGAAAGAGCATTCTTAGCTCTATATGGATATACCTCTGATGAAAACGGAATACGTCACGGTGGAATTGACTTCACAAGCGTTCCTGCTGGGGACGCAAAATATATGTTGGTTTCCTGTTCTGCATTTGTAAATTACCTGATTGAGAAGTGGGACGAGGTCAGAAGATAACCCAAGAAAACGAGGTTTGCTTTATGGCATATAAAAATATTAAAAAGCAAAATCCGAGCAAGCAATATAATCCAAAGAGTGTAGCCAAGAGACTGAATAAACCGAAGATGCTTCCATCCACTCTAACTATCAGCGGCTCCAAATGTGCTGGTACATATCACTTCTCTTGTGGAAACAGTGTGCCTATCTATGAAGTTAGCACGGTTCATGCGTTGAATCAGGTAATTGGACATGCAAAATTTAATAATCAGTCTTACGGTAATGTGTATTACCGCGGCGAGTGCACGCTTCATCCATCACTTAAACCCTCGTTATTCCGCAAAGGAAAGAATACAGAAAAAGCCACGGAGCGAATTTCACAACTTATTCAGCGATTTGTAAATGATACATATATGCAGAAAGAGTTAAAAATCGTTCCGGGTGATTTTGAAACGTCCAAATGCAAAATTGAAGGTATGCTACAGCATTATGGTGTGCCTACACGCTTCATTGATGTGGTTGATAATCATTGGATAGCGCTTTGGATGGGATTAAACAAAACTGAGAAGCCAAAGCAATACAACCAGTACTACCACTACACAGAGAGAAGCATTCCGTTGGTTGAACTCGCAAAGGGCGATCCGGTTTCAGACGAGTTACTCTTTCAATATGTTTTGCTGATAGCTGTTCCTTTTTCGAACAGTCGGACATTTACCGGAATCCAGTCCTCTGCTGACTACATCGAAGTGGATTTGCGTCAAGCACTTCCGTCAACATTTTTGCGTCCTCATGCCCAACATGGTCTCGTACTTAGACGCAAGGTACATCATCCCACCGATTATGGCACTGATGCATATGATATGGCACCCGCAGTCATTGGCATTATAAAAATCCGCATTGATAAGGTACATGAGTGGATGGGTAATGGCGAGTTGTTGACGCAGAACAATTTGTTTCCGCCACCCGCCTATGATTATGGATTTGATTTGCTTCTTTCCCGCGATGACCTTTTTAAAGATAGCGAGTATTCGATTGCCAAGTATGTATAACCATAGAATCACTGGGGTGTGATGTATGGATAATATCTCTGAATTGGAACGGTTGATTTCTATTCGCATTATACAGGAGATGACACCATGAGTTACGACTATTCCGAAAATATCCTCGTGCAGGAGAGTGCCGGTCACCTACTCGAAAATGAGCTAGGCTGGGAGGTCACCTTTGCCTACAACACGGAGAAGCTGGGCGAAAACGGCACGTTTGGCCGCAAGAGCTACAAGGAGATTTTGCTGGCCCGGTATTTTCGGGAGGCTCTGCTGCGCTTAAATCCGTGGATCACACCCGCTCAGATGGACGAGGCTCAGCGCACACTGGAGCACCGGCTGTCCACCGCCTCCCTGCTGCAGATCAACGAGGAGAAGTATTCCCTTATTCGGGATGGTATCCCTGTCTCCGTAAAGAAGCCCGGCGGCAGGACAGAAACCAAATATGCCGCGGTCCTCGACTTCCGGAATCCCGATAACAACCATTTCCTCGCCATCAAAGAGCTGAAGATCCACGGTGACCTGTACCGCCGCCGTACGGATATTGTCGGCTTTGTCAACGGGATTCCTCTGCTGTTCATCGAACTGAAGAAGAACACCGTGGATGTGCAGGATGCCTATACCAACAACTACACCGACTATCTAGACACCATTCCCCATCTGTTCTACTACAACGCTTTCCTGATCCTCTCCAATGGAACGGAAGCCAAGGTCGGTACGCTGGGCAGCAAGTATGAGTTCTTCCATGAATGGAAGCGTCTGTCTGAGCAGGAACAGGGCAGCGTGGCGCTGGAAACCATGCTTCGCGGCATTTGCAAAAAGGAAAATTTCCTGGATCTGCTGGAAAACTTTATCCTCTTTGACCATTCTGGAGGACATACGGCAAAGATACTGGCCCGGAACCACCAGTATCTCGGCGTGAACGAGGCAATCAAAGCCTACGAAGCCCGAAAGCTGAACAACGGTAAGCTGGGCGTGTTCTGGCATACCCAGGGCAGCGGCAAAAGCTATTCCATGGTGTTTCTGGCGCAGAAGATTCGCCGCAAGTTTTCCGGCTCGCCCACTATCGTGATCCTGACCGACCGCGACGAGTTGAACACGCAGATCAGCGACACCTTCGAAAACTGTGGTATTCTTGGAAAAGCAAAAGCAAGCCAGTTTATTGCGTCCAGCGGCGACGACCTGATCGATAAACTGAAAGGCAACCCGAGCTTCATCTTTACGCTGATCCAGAAGTTCAACAAGACGGATGTGGAGCCAGTCTATCCCGACCATGATATTATCATCATGTCGGACGAAGCCCATCGTAGTCAGTACGGCATCTTTGCAGACAATATGGTTCGCCTTCTGCCCACGGCGTCCCGCATCGGTTTTACGGGAACTCCGCTACTGTCCAGCGATAACATCACCGAGCGCACCTTCGGTGGCTACATATCTGTGTATGACTTCAGGCGAGCTGTAGAGGATGGTGCAACTGTGCCGCTGTACTACGAAAACCGCGGCGAGAAAATTCTGGATGTGAAAGACAACCCGGAAATTACAGGCCGCATTCTGGATGCCATTGAGCAGGCGGATCTGGATGTGGATCAGCAGGACAAGCTGGAAGCAGAGTTTGCAAAAGAAATCCACCTACTGACGGCGACTCCGCGTCTGGAATCCATTGCCCGAGATTTTGTCGGTCATTACTCTGACCTGTGGACAAGCGGCAAGGCTATGTTTGTCTGCCTGAACAAGGTGACCTGTGTGCGGATGTATGATCTGGCGCAGAAATACTGGGCTGCTGAAATTGAAGCGCTGAAAACCAGCATCAAGCACGCCACGCAGCAGGAGACACAGGAGCTGGAACGCAAGCTGCAATGGATGCAGGAAACGGAAATGGCTGTGGTCATCAGTCAGGAGCAAAATGAGATTCAGACCTTCCAAAAGTGGGGCCTGGATATCAAGACGCACCGCGAAAAAATGGAAAAGCGGGAGTTGGACAAGGAATTCAAAGATCCTGCCAACCCGCTCCGGGTCGTGTTTGTCTGCGCCATGTGGCTCACCGGCTTCGATGTGAAGTGCCTGTCCTTCCTCTATCTGGATAAGCCGCTGAAAGCGCACACGTTGATGCAGACCATCGCCCGTGCCAACCGCGTGGCAGAAGGGAAAAGTAACGGCCTGATCATTGACTACATCGGCATCGTCAAGGCGCTTCGGAAGGCGCTGGCCGATTATACTGCCAATGTGAACGGCAGCGGTGGTGCTGACCCGACGGTGGATAAGGAAAAACTGATTGCCCGGATTTTGGAGACTGTCGCTGCAACGGAAAGTTTCCTTCTGGGACACAGCTTTTCTCTACAAACGCTGATTGATGCAAAAGATTTTGAAAAGCTACAGCTGATTCAAACGGCGGCCAATGCGGTATCCTCCACTATTGAGGAAAAGAAAACCTTCCAGACTAACGCCGCTGAGCTCATTCGGTTGATGAAATATGCCGATCGCGGGGATATTGCACCAGAAGTGCGCACGCGATATGAGGCAATTACCGCCATCTACGGCGAACTGAAGAAAAAACGAAAAACAGCCTCTAATGTGGATTTGATGGTGGAGATCAACAATATCATCAGCGAGTACGTCCATGTGGAAGATGCCGCTTCTGGAATGGTTCTTTCCAGACAGTTTGACATCAGCCAGATCGACTTTGATTTACTGCGCCGCGAGTTTGCCAAGACAAAGAAAAAGAATCTGGTAATGAAAGACCTCGCAGAACTGATCCGCAGCCGATTGGATTCCATGTTGTTGAATAATCCCGATCGCATCATATATCATGAACGCTATCAGCAGATCATTGAGGACTATAACAGCCAGCAGGATCGCGCAACGATTGAGAAAACCTTTGATGAACTGATGCAGATTGTAAAAGACATGGATCAGGAAGAACGACGGTATGTCCGTGAGGGTTTCTCCAGCGACGAGGAGTTGTCTCTTTATGATATGCTGTTCTCTGAGAACCTCTCTAAGCAGGATATTCGGAAAATCAAGGCTGTGGCGGGTGAACTTCTGCAAAAAGTGAAAAGCAAAATTGCCGAACTCGACCATTGGACAGACAAGCAAGAGACTCGCTCGATCGTATACAATTTGATTCGTGATGACCTATGGAGCGAATTGCCTGCCTGCTACGATGAACCGAGTATTTCCCTATATCTTCAGCGAATTTATGAATATGTCTATAAGCGTTATAAAGAGGTCGCATAAAAATGATGCAGTATTGACGTAGATTCCAATAAAAGGAGAGAATGAATTGATTCGACAGTACGGTGTGGTTATCTATTCAGGCGACCTCTAAAGATTGCAAATTATTTCTGCATAAGAAAAGCACGAACTCCGGTTATTTCTTCCGAGAGTTCGTGCTTTTTTCTTATACGCTGATCCGCACTATGTACCGTACTGCCTGCATATGCCCCTCCATGATCCGGTTATTTCTTGTAAATCTCGCGGTTCGTATGGGGCACACGTTCTTGACCATCTGGCCGCCGACGGAGCCGGCTTCGCGGGAGGTCAGGTCGCCGTTGTAGCCGTTCTTGAGGTTGACGCCGACTTCCCTAGGCGTTCTTTTACATATTAAGAATTTTTCATGCCGTAATTTTCGACATTTTTACATTATTTACAGCGTTTTTAGAACTTTTTATTGAGCGGTTTTGTTGTAAACGCCTACCTCTGGCTTTTGGGGCAGTGGAAAACTCCGCATAGGCGCTGTTCCCAGCTCTCCAATGAAGCGATAAAAGATGCGAATACTCTGACGGAACGGCTGCTCTCGGTGGATCGTTTTCTGGATGCCTTGCGGCAATTCCTTTGGCCCAACCTCAATGCGCTCAACGAACAGGGATAGCGTTTCTCTGTCCAGCTTTTCAACGTGCGTAAAATGCCGTGCCCGGTCAAAGAAGCGTTGGTAGTTTTCTGTTACCTGCTCTGTTTCGTCTGCCTCCAGCGTTACCAAAAGTCTTTGAAGTCCATCACTTTCCTTTTGAAGCTGGGCGACCATGTCGGTCAAACGCGCATCATCCAGCTTTCCCTCCGCATTGTCCATGTAGAGTTTGGTGATTACCTTATCAATCGTTTTTAGGCGCGCATTTGCTCGATCCTGCTGAAGCTGACGGTTTTGCTTTGCTTCGACCGTTTGCGTTTCCCGCAGGACAGCAGCAACAAGCTGCTCAATTTTATCGTCAGTCATGGCGAGTATTTCATTCAAATCACGCCGCACGACCTCCATAAGATCACTGTAACGGACTCTAACACCCTCACAGGGATCTGCAACATCAGGCCGCTGTTTGGTGCAGGACAAATACCAGTATTTTTCTCGCTCTCCCTTATAAACCGTTCCGCAGGAACAAAGCGAATGTCCGCAGCGTCCACAGACGGCAATACCGGAAAAAATACTTTTGCGCACATGATCGTACTTCTGATAATTTCTTGTGCCTTTTCCGAGATTCAGCATTGCAGAATCAAACGTTTGCTGCGACACAAGCGGCAAATGCGTATCGCGCGTAATCGCCCAATCTTCTTGCGGAACAGAGAGTTTCCTTTCCGAACGGATGCTTGCTTTTTTCGTCTTGCCAAGCAGCGTGTGTCCAAGATAGACCTCGTTTTTGAGGATTCGCTTGACCGTCGTATAATTCCAAAGATCAGACGCACGGCTGGCACCCTCGTCACCAAAGTTATCACGATATAGTACACGATATTTAAGCGGCGGGATAACCCCGTCAGCGTTCAAC
>ULOU01031238.1_pt1 | contig 15186 bp, 9 predicted proteins | sample 1952821 | NCBI WGS metagenome assembly ULOU01 (sample SAMEA4835610, study PRJEB28245) | human gut metagenome | biome: gut microbiome; material: fecal sample | place: Denmark | collected 2008 | reverse complement strand
CCGTCCTCCCAGTAACCCTTGTAGCCGTTGTATTCCGGAGGATTGTGGCTCGCCGTTACAACGATACCGGAAATACAGCCTAAGGTACGCAGTGCAAAGGACAGCTCAGGTGTCGGACGGAGTTCATCGAATACATACGCCTTAATGCCGTTTGCAGCCATGCACAGTGCAGCCTCATCTGCAAATTCAGGAGAATAATAACGGCTGTCGTATGCAATTGCAACGCCCTTTTCAGCGCCGCCCTGCTTTAAAATGTAGTTTGCCAGACCCTGTGTTGCTTTTCTGACAGTATAAATATTCATCCGGTTGGTTCCGGCTCCGATCACACCGCGCAGACCGCCGGTACCAAACGCCAGATCCTTGTAAAAACGATCTTCAATCTCCGCCTGATTATCTGCAATTTTGCGGAGCTCTTCCTTGGTTCCTTCATCAAAGTAGGAATCCTCCAGCCAGAATTTGTACTGATCCATGTAATTCATCGCTTTTGCTACCTCCATCTTTTCTGATGCCTGCCGTCTCTTACGTCCCTGCCTGTCAGTCTTCCCTTGGCTACAGTGCATCTTCTTTAAGTTAGTATACACTATTTTTTCAGACCCGTAAAGAAAAGTCAGATTTATCTAACGAAAAATTCGGATTAAAATAAGGATCTCCGGCTTCCAGCTCAGCTTTCCATTTGTTGCGGAAGCGTTCGGACTCTTCGTTATACCGTTTTGCTTTTTCTCCCTGATCGTCTAATCCTCTCGAAATCGATTCGAAATGATACAGCTCGGCAAAGGGCGTAAAGACGTTCAGATAACCAGCCTTGCGCAGCTTCAAACAGAAGTCCACATCGTTTAATGAAATTTCAAAGCTCTCGTCCAGACCGCCGACCTGCTCATAGAGCGATTTTTTCACCAAAAGACATGCTCCGGTTACTGCCGTCATGTCCTGCGCATAGCACAGACGTCCCATGTATCCTAAATTTTCCCGCTTCTGGCGGTAATGCACATGTCCTGCCGTCCGATGCGCGCCAAGCCCGATCACGACGCCCGCATGCTGGATCGTTTTATCCCCATAGTAAAGCTTTCCGCCGACTGCGCCGACGTCCGGGCGCTGCGCATACATCAGAAGCTCTTCCATCCAGTTGATCGTAATTACCTGCGTATCGTTGTTTAACAACAGCACATAGTCTCCGGTCGCAAGAGAGACGCCGAAATTGTTGATTTTCGAATAATTAAATTTACCCTCGAAGGTCACCACGCGGATCTGCGGATTATTCTGCAGCTCGTCATAGTAGGAAAAAATCTCCTTCGTCTCGCTGTTGTTCTCCACTACAATGATCTCGTAATTTTCCCAGGTCGATTTTTCCACAATGGAACTGATACAGCGGCGCAGGTCTTCCACATGATCCTTGTTTGGAATAATGATAGAAATCTTCGGTTCCCCGATAATTTCATAACTGATTTTAAAAATCGTCTCAAACGCACGAGTGCTCGTAATTGTAAAGTTTTTGAAGCCGTGTCTGCGCAAATGATCCGCAACCGCGCCTCTCGCCGCTTCGACCACGTAAGGCTTTGCCTCGATATTGCCTGCAACACTGCCTGCATGGGAGCGCCAATAATACAGAAGCTTCGGCACATGGACGATATGCTTCGCATTGTCCGTCAGGCGCAGAATCATGTCATGATCCTGGCTGCCGTCAAATTTTGTCCGAAACAGCTCCGTGCCATCCAACAGCTCTCTGGAAAATACGCTGAAATGACAAATATAGTTGTTCGCGCGCAGGTTGTCGATCGCATAATCCGGCTTGAAGTGCATCGTGATCATCTTGTTGATGTCCGGGCTCTTAAACGTCGCCTCATCACAGTAAATAAAGTCCGCATCCTTTTCGTTGATCGCCTTTACATACTCGTAAAGTGCGCAGGGATGCAGAATATCGTCGTGGTCAAACAGCCCGATAAACTCGCCGGATGCAAGCTTATAGCATTCGTTCGTGTTGCCCGAAATGCCCTCGTTTTTGGCAAGCTTCTGATAAACGATTCTCGAATCCTGCGCCGCCAGCCTTTTGCAGTATTCGCCGACATAGGCGTGCGCATCGTCCGAACCGTCCGCCAGACACAGCTCCCAGTTTTTGTAGGTCTGCCACTGGACGGAGCCGATCATCTCGGTTAAAAAGCTTTCCGGCGTGTTCCACAACGGAACAAGAATACTGATCTTGGGCATCCGTTCAAAGACAGCCGCCTCCTGCTTCTGTCTTTCTTCTGCGGACGGGAAGCTCTGGGTGCCGTAATGGGTCATCGCCTTCTTTTCCCAGGATTTATAGCGCACCTTTGCAATCACGCCCGACAGGCTGCCGCAATTTTTCAAACGGTCCTTCTGGCGGATCACAAAATGCATGCACTTTCTGGCAGGGCCGGACGCTTTCCAGATCGGATTGTTTTTGATGCGGTTCAATTTGAACTGCAGATCGTCCACCTGATCCTCCAGCTCAGCGACCCGGTTTGCCAGATAAACGGCTTTATAATGTTCTTTCTCGTAAGCGTCCTTATAGTCCTTTTTTTCTTCCATGATTTTATTATTTCCTCACTGTAAGCATTTCCGGACTGAAGCGGTAAAGCTTCTGCCGCGAGCAGGTATCTTCCCACAAAAAGCCGATCAGGTAGTCTCCCTCCGGCAGGCTGTCCCGATCGAAAGTCACGCACACGCCCGGCAGCTCAGTATGGACAATTCCGTGCAGATTTTCGTCGATATCCGGGCGGAACTGCCTCGTACAGGGAATCCTCCAGACCTCGCCCCGATCCTCAGGAATCGCTTCCGTACTGGAGCCGGGCGCAATATAGCCGGTCTCCACCTTCTTTAACAACAGGGAAAAATCGTACCGACAGTTGTCAACCTGCAGTGCCCACGTCCAGCCCTGGATCATCCAGTCGCCTGTTCCTGCTCCTGCAGCGCCCCTTTGCCAGCGCCCCATGTCCCCGGCGAACTCCACACCGATGCGCAGCACCTCGTTATGCCACTGCGGTTCCAGAACGCCCTCGATCTTCTCAGGGGAAACTTTTTCCACTCTTTTGTCAAAATCATAACGGCAGCCCGTATAAAATTCCGCATCCAGCACATCCTTTACCAGATATCTGTGATAGAACGGGTCGGTTCCGTATAGGGACGGGTGCAGTTCATAGAGCAGATTCAGTTCCTGATGCAGGCGGCGCAGCTTTTCCGTGCTGTCGTCCGCACCGCGGCTTAAGGATTCATGATGCGTCAGCGTCACGTCGTTGCGTACCACGTTGTAATAGCCCATTTCATATACATGATAGCAGAATTCCACGTCGTTGAACGCGACACGCAGGTTCTCGGACAGTCCTTGCGCCTGATCGTAAATGCTTTTTTTCACCAGCAGGCAGGCTCCGGTTACACCCAGGACATCCATCGCCATGCGGTTGCGCCCGAAATAAAATTCCAGCGCATCGGAGCGGAACTGCAGCTTGTGTGCAGGCCCCAGATGAATGTTGGTGATGCCCGCGTGCTGAATGATCTCCGTGCCCGGATAGATCAGCTTTGCGCCCACCGCGCCGACGTGCGGCAGAACCGCCTTTTCCATCAGCTTTTCCAGCCAGTTGTCCTGCGTAATTTCGATATCGTCATTCAATAACAGGATGTAATCGCCGGTCGCCAGGGACACGCCAAGGTTGCACATTTTGGAAAAATTGAACTCCATCGGTTCATAGTGATAAACGAACCGGAAATTCTCGTTCAACATATCGCGCATCCGTTCAATTCTTGCACGGTTTTGTTCATTGCTTCCGTTATCCACAACGATGATCTCAAAATCCCGGTAGTTTCCACTTTCCAGGACAGAATGAATGCAATTCGATAAAATATGGGGATGATCCTTGGTCGGGATGATGATCGAAACCTTCCCAGAGGGCGTAAAAGGCCAGCCTCTTCTTACATATGCCGCCTTTTTCAGATCATCATACGTCTCTTCCATACCCCAGACTTCGATTTTTTCATGATGAAACAGCACGCTGTCGATATGCGCAGTTCCATTCTCAATTTCCGTCAGGCGCAGCACCAGGTCATAAAGGTTGCGCAGTGGGTTCTCATCTGCCAGCCACGGACAGTTCTCCATCGCCTGTCTGCGCACAGCAAAGAATCCGCCGAAATAAAAGCAGGACATCAGCGTATCCGGCGACCAGTCCGGCTTCAGCCAGGGATTTTTACGCTTACCGGCTTCGTCGATTTCATCCTCGTCCGCGTAGGCGATCACCGTTTCAGGATGGGCTTCAAACCAGCTGAGCACATGTGAAATGCCTCTCGTGTCCGGGCTTGCGTCCGGCGCGTGGAAAATCAGGACGTCCGCGGGCGTTGCGCCATTTCCATACCGCCGCACATCAAAATCCGCGCGGCACTCATCGTAGGAGATCACCTCCGCGTGCTCTGCCCTGTACTCTGCGCGCAGTGCCTCGTCCTCCTGTGCTTCCTTTTCCCGAATCCACTCGTCATAGGTGAGCGTCTGTTTCTGAATCTGCTCCTGATACCATCGGTATCTTCTCTTTACCAGATTATCCTGAATTGCTTCTTTTATCTTTGAAACCAAAAACCTTTCCTCCTTGCCGCTGCCGCCAGGCGCGCCTGAATATCCTGCAGCATTTCCGCCGACAGCCATGCGATCTGTGCCCGGATGATCAGCGCTTCGCCATCCGTCGCCTCGTTGTCCAGACAATCCAGCCGAACGCTGATGTTCGGATCTCCTGTTTCAAACAGTACCGTCGGAACATGGGACGGGGTATCTGCAAGCACCTGTCCGTTCGTCGACAGGCACTGATCCAGCTGTGCCCGCGTCAGCGCTTTTCCGCGCCATTCGATTCCATGAATCTGTACCAGACACGGCAGCTCCGCAGGATCTAAGCGAATCGCTTTTGTACCTGCTTTGCAGATGATCCTGGCGTTGATCAGATCGTCCGCCTCATATGCATCATATTGATAATAAGAATGCTCCGGTGTATATCCTGCGCCGAAGTCTTCAAATACCTGCACCTTTTTGCGGTCCGCCCGGGCGAAAAATTCCTGATACGGCACAGCACGGTTGCCGATCAGATGCCGAAGCTGCCCAAGAGCCGTCCGGCTCCGCCCGTCCTTTTCCTGCAGGACAAAGTGCTGGAACGCCAGCTCTTTTTCCGAAAGCTCCCGCATCTGCTCTTTGCCGATGCCGAGGGCTTCCAGATGCTTTTTCACAATCGGATGCTCCATCCGAACCGGATCCTCCTGACCATAGCAGTTCAATGCCCGGCTGATGATCTGCTGCGGCGTCAGCTTGTCTGTCGTCCACTCGTAATCGATCATCGTCCAGATATCACCCTGTACGCAGATATTCGGGAAGGTCAGGTCATAATCCTGCTTCGTCCCCTCCGCTTTCCACGCTGCGATTTTGCAGTAACGGTCAAACAGCTTATCAAAACCGGCTTCGTCATTGTTCTGTAAGCACTCATCCAGCAGCTCTTCCAATGTCCGGCTATTTTCGAGATATTCGATTTCCGCAAAGGGCAATCCATCCGGATTCCGTTTCAGCTCCAGACGGTTGACTGAGAGGGTGCTGTCTTTAAACCGTTCTGTGAAGACGCATTCATTTTCTGCCAGGGCTTCAATATGTGCCGCAGCAGCTGAGGTTGCCGGATATTTCCGAACAGTGTGTTTTCCGTCCTTTTCCAGAATATCCGTGCGGATGCTCAGATGCTCCGCCCTGTCGTTGGAAAAACGGCTGTATACAATATCCGTCATGGGTCCTGTCATCACGAGGAACGAATTGCTGTACTGTCCAAACAGTCCCTCGCGGATGAGCATATCGAACACCTTTTTTTCATCGAACAGCAGCATCCGGTCGCGGTCGAAATTTCGTAGGTTATTAGATAGTTCTCCGACTTTCGGCAGATACCGGTCGGAGTACAGCGTCGTCATAAATTTATAATCCGGATAAGGGTAGTAGAAATGATATTCCGTCTCACCGCATTCTTTCAGGATTTTTTCCAGACCGCTCCGGGAAAAGGTGCGAGCCGCACCGCCCTGGGGGTAATCCTCCAGGCCTGAAAAAAACGTGCCGACGTGGTCTTCCCGGCACCCCGCCCAATATTTTAAACCAAGTTTATTCTCTATCGCAATCACGATATGTCCATCGGATTTCACATGTTTTTTGATAATCCGGTAGAAATCGTGAAAGGGGGTTTTTCCGCCGATATAGCTCTGCCCGTATTCGAACACGCCGATCAGACAGACAAAATCATAATCCGTCGGCAGATCCGGCTCGATGTCCGAAAAGTTGCCCACATGGATCGTCACGTTGTCACAGTCCTGATGGCGGTAAGCGTTGATCAAGCTGCGTTTTTTCGAAAGGTCGACGCAGGTTACGCTGCCTGCCTTCTGTGCGAGGCTTCCCGTAATCGCGCCGCAGCCGGAACCGATTTCCAGCACCTTCATGCTTTTGTCAACAGGCAGCCATCCGACGATATTTTCCCGCAGGTCGGAAAGGTGGTAAAGCACCTCCCAGCTCGCCGCTTTATAGATTTCCTGGGGATATTCCCGGGGCGGGATTGTTTTTACCAGCTCCAAAAGTGCATCTTCCGACGCTCCGTCGCAGTAAAAATCCTGTTCCGGATAATGGGAATAATCCAGCACAACATTCCCGATCTTCTCTGTCCTGCCTGTCTGCATACGTTAAATCTCCTTCACCTCAACCTGAGATTCCATATCAAAATAGCCCACCGTATCCTTGTCGGACACGACCGTAATATTCAGCACGTCATAAAGACGATGATACACTTTAAACGTATCTTTTTCATAGCCTGTCACACCCAGGGATATGAGATAGTCACCGCCCTGCAGGCGCATCTTCTGGCGGAATGTAATTTCCAGCACCTGACCCGCCTTTACGCTCTCCAGAAACGTCTTTTCAAACATCGTGTTCGTTCCCGTGATCTCCACGCCCTTGATGTTTTTGATGGAAAAAGCAAAGATCGGTGCCGGAAGATCCTGACCGATTTTCACCTTCATATGCATCGTGAATTCGTCGCCCTTTAAAATTGCGGTCGTCTGCACGTCGTTTTTGTCCGTAATGTAATACGAAACAATTTCCGCCTGCTTCGTGCCGTATTCCAGTGTCTCCGGGTTGACGCCCATGCGCGCCGCTTCCTGCTTCTTTTTCTGTTTGTCAAGCGCCGCCCGAACATCCCCGTCCGCCGTCAGGTCAGGTACATCCACGCCAGCCTTAGGCGTTTCGTACTGTCCCACCAGCACCTGCTTGTAGGCGTCGATCATGTCTTTGGGCGAGCCTTCTCCGAGCTTTACGCCCTGATTTAACAGAATCGCACGGTCACAGTATTTGCTGATTGCGCTCAGATCGTGGCTGACGAACAGGATCGTCTTGCCTTTTTTCTTGAATTCCTCGAATTTTCGATAGCATTTTGCCTGGAAAAATACGTCGCCAACCGAAAGCGCCTCATCGACGATCAGGATTTCCGGGTCAATATTGATGGCAACTGCAAATGCCAGTCGGACAAACATACCGCTGGAATAGGTCTTTACCGGCTGGTACACATAGTCCCCGATATCCGCAAAATCCAGGATATCCTGCAGCTTTTCATCAATTTCTTTTTCAGAAAAACCGATCATTGTTCCATTCAGATAAATATTTTCGATGCCGTTGTATTCCATGTTAAAGCCTGCACCCAGCTCCAGCAAGGCGGAAATTCTGCCGTTTACCTGCACAGTGCCGCTCGTCTCATGTAATACGCCGGTGATAATCTTTAAAATCGTCGATTTGCCGGAGCCGTTCGTGCCAATAATGCCGACAGTCTCTCCTTTATAAATGTCCAGACTGACATCCTTTAATGCGTAATGCGGCGTGGAAAGTTTCTTTTTTGTCAGTCCCAGGGATTCGATCAGACGATCCCGGTTTCTGCGGTACAGCTTGTATACTTTGCTCACCCTGTCCACATGAATTGCCAGTTCTTTTTGTTCCATAACCAGTTTTCCTTTACATGATATCCGCAAAATGAATCTTGAGTTTCTTGAAAATCAGCGCGCCAATGCCAAACAGCACCACCGTGATAATCCAGAAATAAACCGTGGAGTAAAAATCCTCCCAGAACCACTGTTTTCCGTATACAGCGCTTCTATAGCCCTCCACAATGTATACAAGCGGATTGATTTTCACGATCATCTGAAGCTTCATCGGAAAATCATTGATATTCCACAGCACCGGAGTTGCCCACATACCGACCTGCAGAAAGATATTGACAATGGACTGCAGATCCCTGAAAAAGATGACAACCGAGCAGGTCGTATAACTGAGTGCCAGTACAAAAACGAACATGCAGAAGCTGTAATAAAATACCTGCAGTGTATACAGGCTCGGATAATAGCCGTTCAATGCTGCCACGATCAGTAAAACCAGCACGAAAAACGCATGAATAAATGTCGCTGCAATAATCTTGATAATCGGCAGGATACTGATTTTGAATACGACTTTTTTTACCAAGTAATTATATTCCAGCAGCGATACCATTGCGCTGGTCAGGGCTTCGGAAAAATAAAACCAGGGCACCAGTCCCGCTGTCAGAAACAGGATATACGGAACACCTTCTACGCCTCCGGAGGCATAACCAGTCCGGTTCGGGAAAATAATCACAAAAACAACCCAGTACATCGCAACTGTGATGACCGGCTGCACCATCGCCCAGAACGCTCCCATATAAGAGCCTGCGTAGCGCTTTTTGAAATCGCTCTTTGCCAGTTTCCAGATCAGCCTGCGGTTCTGGTATAATTCCACCGGCAGCACCGTGATCTTATCGTATAACCGGATAAAGGCAATGACCGCCGCCACGATCAGCACGCAGGCAATCACTTTTTTCAGCAGCTCATCCTGCGGATTGGCAAGGGGATTATGATAAACAAGGATAATAACGGCAAGAATCGCCATCACCGCAGTGAATATGGCGATTCCTGTTTTTTTATTCAGTCTCTTCATTTATTTCTGCTTTCTGTAAATTCGGCAAAAGAGCCCCACTTTTTATCTTTGTCAGACAAGGTCAGTTCCATTCCTTCCGGAATCGGCCATTCTACGCCGATCTGGGGATCGTTCCATGCCAGACCGCCTTCGTCGTTGGGATGATAGAAGTCGGTGCACTTATAGGCAAATTCCGCATAATCCGACAGCACTACAAAGCCGTGTGCGAAATTCTTGGGGATAAAGAACTGCTTTTTGTTCTCTTCGGAAAGCAGCACACCGTACCACTGACCATAGGTTTTGGAGCCGGGACGTAAGTCAACCGCAACGTCAAACACTTCGCCGCGAATCGCTCTCACCAGTTTGTCCTGGGGGTAATTGATCTGGAAATGAAGCCCCCGCAGAACGCCTTTTTTGGATGCGGACTGGTTGTCCTGTACGAAAACCTGATCGATGCCGGCTTCCTTGTAATCGTTGTAGTTATAAGTCTCCATGAAGTAACCGCGGGCGTCGCCGAACACCTGGGGGGTGATCACCTTAAGACCTTCGATATGACATGTTTCTACTGAAATTTTTCCCATTTTTCTATTCTCCTGTTCCGTTTTTAAAGTCCGTTTGCGACCTCTACGAGATATTTGCCATAGTTGGTCTTCATCAGCGGCTCCGCAAGCTTTAAGAGCTGCTGTTTATCGATAAAACCTCTGCGGAACGCGATTTCCTCAATGCAGGAAATGTACATGCCCTGACGCTTCTGTACCGCTGCGACGAAATCTGCCGCATCCAGCAGTGCATCGTGGTTGCCGGTATCGAGCCATGCAAAGCCTCTGCCCAGCGTCTCCACCATCAGCGTCCCTCTGCGCAGATATTCGTTGTTGATCGAAGTGATTTCGATCTCACCTCTTGCAGACGGCTTTACGTTGCGGGCAATTTCCACAACGTCGTTATCATAAAAATACAGTCCGGGAACTGCGTAGTTGCTCTTGGGATGCTCCGGCTTTTCCTCGATGGAAAGCGCTTTGCCGTTTTCATCGAATTCCACCACGCCGTATTCTCTGGGATCGCGGACAAAATAGCCGAAAATCGTCGCACCCTTTTCCCGCTCCGCTGCCTGACGCAGCACTCTGGAAAAGCTCTGTCCATAGAAAATATTGTCGCCCAGAACGAGGGCAACGCTGTCGTTTCCGATGAAATCCGCGCCGATCAAAAATGCGTCTGCCAGTCCGCGGGGCGTCTCCTGAACCGCATAGGACATCGAAAGTCCCAGCTGCTCGCCTGTACCGAACAGTTCTTTAAAAGCAGGCAGATCCCTGGGCGTGGAAATAATCAGAATCTCCCGGATGCCCGCCAGCATCAGTGTGGAGAGTGGATAATAAATCATCGGTTTGTCGTAAACCGGCATAATCTGTTTGGATACCGCCTTGGTCAGCGGATAAAGGCGGGTTCCGGAGCCGCCTGCAAGAATGATACCTTTCATAGATTCCTCCATTCCTATGCGTTCATTCGCCTGTATGAAAAACATTTTGCTTTACAGGATCGCTCCGGCGGCACTGTTCTACTGCCGTGCGCTCCTGCCCAGATGCGCCAAAAGGGGAACGGTGTCGCGCGCCGTCCCCATTCTGGTATACAAAGCCCTGTTTTTCTCGGTCTGTCCGGCATTTTCCTCCCGGCAGTCCGGAAATTCTCAGGCTTTGTACATTTCGTTATAATATTTCTGGTAGTCGCCGCTGGTTACGCGCTCCATCCAGTCTTCATGCTCGAAGTACCATGCAATGGTCTTTTTGATGCCTTCTTTGAACATCGTCTCCGGATACCAGCCGATCTCTTTCTTAATCTTGTCGGGAGCGATCGCGTATCTTCTGTCGTGTCCCTTACGGTCTGCTACATAGGTAATCAGATCCTTGCTGACAAGCGCCTTGCGCGGGTCGTCGTCTGCAAGCATCTCCTGCAGGGTCTCGATAATGATTTCGATGATCTGAATGTTCTGTTTTTCGTTATGACCGCCTACATTGTAGGTTTCGAACAGTCTGCCCTGCTCCTGCACCATGTCGATGGCCTTTGCGTGGTCTTCGACATACAGCCAGTCGCGGACGTTCTTGCCGTCGCCGTATACCGGAAGCTTCTTGCCGTGCAGCGCATTGTTGATGATCAGCGGAATCAGCTTTTCCGGAAACTGGTAAGGGCCGTAGTTATTAGAGCAGTTTGTGATATTTGCAGGGAAATGATAGGTATCCATATACGCTTTTACAAGCATATCAGATCCTGCCTTGCTGGCAGAATACGGGCTGTGGGGTGCATAGGGGGTTGTCTCATAGAAATAGCCGCCGTCTTCGCTCAAAGAGCCGTATACTTCATCCGTCGAAACATGCAGGAATTTCTTGCCCGGCTTAAAGGTGCCGTCCGGAAGCTCCCACGCGTTCTTTGCGCAGTTTAACATCACGGCAGTACCCAGCACGTTGGTCTGTACGAATACCTCGGGATTCCTGATGCTTCTGTCTACATGGCTTTCCGCTGCAAAATGAACTACGCGGTCAATATCGTTTTCTGCAAAGATCTTTGCAATCGCTTCTTTATCGCAGATATTTGCTTTTACAAAGGTATAGTTATCGCGGTTTTCAATGTCTTTTAAGTTCTCGAGATTGCCCGCATAGGTCAGCGCATCCACATTGATGATGCGGATTTCGTTGTCATACTTGCGGAACATATAGTGAATGTAATTGGAACCGATAAACCCCGCTCCTCCGGTAACAAGATAGGTTCTCATGCCTCTTCTCCTTTTCGATTCTGCGCAAAAGGACGCAAAATCCCATAATCCTGATTTTTTTCCAGTGTACCATATTTTCCGTGTTTTTCCAACAGGAAAATACGGCATTGCCGCCATTCCCGGCAAAGCGCGCTGCAGCTTGCGGATATCCTGCAGACTGCATCGCCCTGTCCGTATCAAATTTTGTCACAATATCAGTAACCCATATAGCTTACGTTTAAGTCAACATTTCCTTTGATTCCTGCAATCGACCCTCTCGACGAATACTGCCACATCTCGTAACGTCCTCCATAGGTCGGTGCAGCAACATACTGTGCCAGCCAGATCTTGCAGCCGCCAAGGGCGCCTGTATTGATCTTTTCCGTCAGCCAGTTTTTGTTCGCATACAGTCCCGGTGTGTAGCCGCTGTTACGGATCGTCTGGCAGAATGCGTTGATGACAGACGTTCGCGCCGCTTTGGAAATTCCGTCTGCGCGCCCATTCGCGCTCTCCACGTCAATATAGACAGGATACGTGATTCTATATTTTTTAATCAGGGAAAGCGTCATGGAGGCCTCTTCGACCGCTTCCACTTCATTCACCGCCTGGCTGAAGAAATAAATACCGACCTTCAGACCTGCCGCCGTCGCGCCCTGAATATTGCTCTTAAACTTCTGATCCTCGACAAGCACGCCCGAAGCCGAGCCGCGATAGCCGCAGCGCAGGATGACGTACTGTACGCCGGAGTTTTTGACTGCGTTCCAGTCGATATTGCCGTTGTGTTTGGAAATGTCAATTCCCATCACAGTTCCCGTATTTAAGCTGCCGTCCCCATTGAACGTGTATTTCACGCCCTGGATCACCTGTTCGCCGGTAACGGCAGTTCCGTTTTTGTCATAGAAAAAGCGTTTTCCGTCGATCGTCTGCCATCCGGTATACCGATATTCCACATTCGCTTTTTTGCGGTAAAATTTGTCTTTGGTATAATAATCCGCCGTCGTTGCCTCACGGTAGGTATCCCCGTCCTTGCAGTACAGCTGGTTGCCGTTTTTATCTTTCAATAAGGTCTTTGTATCGCCGCGGTTTATCTTTTTCTCCGTCACCTTCACGGTGCTGATTCCGCTCTCTACGTTGCTGCCGTCCTGCGCGACCGCTTTGATCTTCGCTTCCCCGGCTTTTACGCCTTTTACCGTTCCCTTATCATCCACCGAGACAAACTCTTTTCCGGAAACGATTTCCCAGCGAACGGACTTGTTCGCTGCATTGTCCGGCGATACCGCTGCAGAAAGGGAAACAGTCTGTCCAACCTCAACCGTTGCAGATCCTGAGATCGTGATCTTCTTGACCTTTACCTCCTCCGGCTTGGTTTCCGGCGTTTTCGTCGGCTCTGTCGCTGCAGTGCTGCTTTCGGTTGCAGATTCGCTTTCCGAAGGCTTTGTACTTTCACTCTCGGACGGCTTCGTGCTCTCGCTTTCCGTCGGCTTACTGCTTCCGGATTCCGATTCGCTCTCGGTCGGCTTTGTACTTTCACTCTCGGACGGCTTTGTGCTTTCGCTCTCGGAGGAAGATTCACTCTCCGAAGGCGGTGTGTTCTCGCTCTCCGCAGGGGATTCCTCCCTGGGCTGATTGAAAACGGCGATCTGCGTTTCCTTTGCAAAATATGCGTATTTTATCTCCGGCTCCAGAAGTCTTGCCTGGGCAGGCTCCGGGATATCGGACTTGCCGACCTCTTCATATTCCTGTCCGTTTCCTGCCGGTGTTTTGGTGGACTCAACCCATTCCACAGTATCCTGCAGAACCGATTCCACTGCCGGTGCAATCGCGGTATCCTCTTTCGCCACGTTGATCTCCGACTCCTTTTTGATCTCGTCCGTCACGTCGACCTTTTTATACTCAATCTTGTCCTTTACCGTCACTCGCCCGGAAATTCCGGCTGCTTTTCTGCCGCTGATTTCATCCGGTCCGGTCACGGTAACGACGTAATCGCCTGCTTTTAAGTCTTTTAAATAAATTATGCCGTCCTTGTCGTCATCCTTTGCGTTCTGGCTCGACGCGCCCTCCAGCTTTACGGTAAAGGGTTGATTTCCTATCAGCTTACCGGAGTTTTTGTCCGCGAATTTAATTTTCATATCTTTCTGCATCGAAGACAGCTTTAAAATAACGTCGACATTGGCTTCCAGATCCTTTTCCTCATATCCGGTTTCCGTCTCCGTCGTCTCTTCTTCAGAAGCCTCTTCCGAGACGTTCTGCGCTGCGACAGCGACCGCCGACAGGACCTCTTCCCCGGACATCCCGATCGCTTCCAGATTTTTCCCGACTGCAGCCACCGCCTCCATCTGCTTATTCTGCTCGTTTCGTCCCAGATACATCGATGTCGTAAACGCTGCCGCCGCCAAAACCAGCACGCCCGTCAGAGCAATCGCGATATCCAGCGCCGCCATCGGCTCTTTTCTGGCAGACCGGTGTTTTCGGTTTCTGCCGGATGCTGCGGTCGATGCGGACGCAGAGCGCTTTACAGTGCGGTTCTGACTGCTTTTTTCATGAAAGATCTGACTGCTTTTTCCGGCAGGCTTTTTCACGCGGCGCTTATTGCTGTGCGCTGCTGTTTTGCCGGATACCTCGTCCCAGTCGTCGAGAAATTCTCCATCGTCCCAGTTCGACTTTTTCCGCTCGGGAATACGTTCTGCGCGCTGCGCCTTTTTTTTCTGTTCTGATACGCTCTTTCTATCTTTTATCCCATGGGGAGCCGCTTTTTTGGCACTTCCCGTTTTTTTCTTCTTATGCTGTTCCTCCACTGATTCCCTCCTGGCAGCTTTCCTGTCGAAAATTGTAAACGTTTTTTCGTTGTGTATTTTTTGTCTAAATGGCACAATATGTTTATCCGGACAAAGACTTTTGTCACCCAAAAGAAAGGAGTTACGCTTATGATGTACATCCATTATTGCCGTCACTGTAAACGAATCCACATGCTGAACGGGCACAAAAAATACTGTCCCGCCTGCCGCGGCCATTTAAATGAACTCAAAATTTCCTATCTGAAATATGTCAATCTCGCCCCGGCAGACCGTCGTGCCTTCCGCGACCGTCTGGGTGATCCGGCGGAGCTTGCCGCCTGCACTGCAGATATGCGCCGCTCCTACGATTATGCGAAATGGCTGCAGCTGACCTCAAAGGTAGAACACAGCCATTCCCAGAACTATGCAGCATATTCCCACTAATTTGCGAGCAGTCAGCTTTTCATGAAAAAACACCGCACCGCAGACCGGAACCAATACATAGCCCAGCGAATCAATGACAGGGGCGTTGAAAAAATCCACGCCCCGAAGTCCCATAATACTTAAAAACACGGAGCCGAACATCAAAATATAACCCGTGATGACCCACGGATTCAAATATTCCCGAATCCAGCTGTCATAATGATGCAGGGCACCTTTTTTTAATAAAACCTGGGAAACCGCCGCAACAAGCA
>ULOU01051823.1_pt1 | contig 15293 bp, 11 predicted proteins | sample 1952821 | NCBI WGS metagenome assembly ULOU01 (sample SAMEA4835610, study PRJEB28245) | human gut metagenome | biome: gut microbiome; material: fecal sample | place: Denmark | collected 2008 | reverse complement strand
CATATCCCGGAATTTTTGCATCCATCCCGCACACCGAACCATAAGGACAATAGGTACAGCTGGTTTCTATATCACTCCGATAAGGATTCACCGCAATATTTCCCGCATAGATGGCCTCTCCACACTGCCGGATCTCGTGCTCTACATAGCGGGTAATCACCGCAAACTCTTCCGTTGATGCCACTTTTGAACGCGCTGTGGAAATTTCACCGTTTTTCTTGATTTCCACGGGGATCATCTGCGATTTTCCCTCAAAATTCTGATCCATGGCACGATAGATTTCCTCTCCGGAATTCACCAGTCCATCCGGACGCAGTGCGAAAAGCAGCGCCTGCTCGGCCTCTTCGTCTGACAATGGAGTATCCGATTCGAGTACCGGATCATCAATGTGATAATAGAGAATTCCCCCGGGAAGGATTTCTTTTTTCGGATGCTGTCCCCGCAGCATTTCCATCGCCGCATCCATATAAACCACCAGCTGCAGCTGCAGTCCGCGGTACACACGGATCAGATCGAACTTTGTATTTCCGGATTTATAGTCCATTACTTTAATCGAAATTTTATTTTCATCTTCAAAGGTATCCAGACGGTCAATCCGTCCTTCCAACCGCATGGTCACATCATGCGATAACCGGTACTCGAGACTTTCCTTTCCCTCCAGTTCGTCAAATGTCACCTCAAATTTTTCCGGTACAAACTGCCCCGCACGCACCTGTCTGGTCAATGCCCAGACCGTCTGGTCAAAAATAGCAAGCATCCGTTTTCTCTGATAGGCATTTTCTGCCGTATCGCAGACCGCCATACCCGGATACCCGGCAATTGCCTCCTGCATGGCATTCTCTGCCATCTGCCGGCGCACGGCATCCGGCACCACAAACCAGTCATATTCCGATTGTTCCAGCTTCCGGCTGTAGCGTTCTAAGGCCGTATGATAGATATTTCCCATATCCACACTCTCAAATGCACTGGTCTCACGCTCCGTAAGTTTTAAACCGTATTGCAGAAAATGTGCATATGCACAGGCAGCAAACCGTTCCAGCCGCGTAATACTTCCGTACGGATGTCTTCCGTACAGTGCAAGTGCAACCGCCCGGCTGATTGGCTCTCCCTCATACCGTGTATACGGCGCATGCAGAAGTTTACGGATCTTCTCCTGCTTTTGCATATCATTCTCCTGCAGGAACCAGCGGGCAAGCGCATACCAGGCTTCTTCGTGCGGTCCGAAGACGAGATAATCTTCGGCAGCCTCTTTGGTATAAAAATCTGTATGCGCCTCCATATGCTCCGGTTCCTGCAATTTCAGTGTCGGAAACAGTTTCCTCAAAACTCCGGTCAGATAAGAAGGACGGATGGCTTTTCCCTCACTGTCAACCTTTGCATAACTGACATATAATTTTTCTGAAGGTTTGGTAAGATTGCGGTACAAATAAAAGCGCTGAATAAATGCCTGCTCCCTTGCCCCCGGTGCTAACTCCACTTTTTCTGCCAGAAGTTCTCTTTCGTATTCGGAAATAATTCCTCCGGCATTTGCCGCTTTCGGAATAATACCGTCGTTCACACCGATAAAAAATAAAATCCTGATATGATTTAATCGTGTACGTTCGATATCTCCTATCGTAACACTGTCATAGCCCGGTGGAATCACAGCCACGTCTGCAGCGGAAAGTCCTGCCTCCAGCACTTCGGTAAAATCCCGGATCTGCAATGGCTCCTCCCCCAGTAATAGATTATATTTTTCCAGAAGTTGCATCACGATTGTATAAATCTGTGCATATTCCCGGGATCTGGTTTCCTCTCCCTGCGCCAGAAGCTGCTGTTCCCTGTTCCATAACTGATGCTGGGTGTCCAGCTGTGTCAGCAGCTGATACAATGCCCGGATGCCATCCGAAACACGGGCATCTTTTCGGGCAAATACTGCTGCAAACGGCTCAAGATACCCATATATTTTTTCCCGGAGTTTTTCGAGCTGTTCCAGATCGTAAAGCGTTTTCTGCCGTGGCATATGCCCCCATCGTCTGCTCCACGCCGCTTTGCCGCGGATACCGGTTGCAACCAGATAACTGTCCAGCCGGTCCAGATCTTCCTCCGCAATATCACAGAATCCACACCGCAAAAAGCGCATGACTGCCTCATAACTGAAATTCGTATCCACAATTTCAAGCGCGGCACGAATACATTCAATGAACGGATGAAATAACACTTCTTTGGTCGTATCCATAAAATATGGAATCTCATATTTCGTAAAAACCGGATCCATATAACTCTGATAAGCTTCCACTGCGCCCGTCACCACAGCAATTTCCCGATAGCGGTATCCCTGTCTGATCAGCGCATTGATCTGCCTGGCCACAAGAACCAGTTCTTCCTGTGGATTTTTTACTGCGGCAAGATGGATTTCTTCTACCGGCTTGGTATATTTTGCCGGACGGGGACGAAACAGATTCTGTTCCATAAATGCCAGTGCCGGAGCCAGCTTAAAACGCTTGTGTGCACTGTCTGTCATTACCACCGGTTCCATCACCTGCACATGAAGTTCTTCTGCCATCTTCATCAAAGACAGAATCGTTTTTTTGGACAGTGCAAATAATTCTTCATTTCCACTGCAATGATAAAAATCTTCTGCAGCATCGATTGTAAGCGTAATGTAAATATGCTCTGTCACCTGCAGCAATTCCCGCATGAGATCATTCTGTATCGGTGTAAAACCGGTAAACTCATCAAATACCATCACCGCATCCCGCAAAGTTTCCGACTGCGGCACAAGATTTTTCAGAACATTTAATATCTCTTCCGCCGTCACAAAACTATCTTTCATAAAATCACAAAAAGCGCGATACATGGTTGCCACGTCGCGCAGTTTTGCAGAAAGTACCGGTGAGATTGTTTTGTCCTCCGTCAGATCCACCAGCTGTTCCGGTGAAATCCGGTACTGCACCAGCTCTGAGATCATTGATTTTACTTCCCCGATATATCCCATCCGGTTCATATTTGCCCGAAGAACGGTAAGCGTCTCCTCCTGTTCCTGTGCAAGCCTGCGCAGCACCAGGTTTTTTCCGGTTTCTTCCAGAACCTGTATGTCCTGCATCCCCATATCATCAAACACACGGTATGCCAGACGCTTAAAACTTAACACATCAATGTTCATAATTGCATGATTCGGTGCAAGTTCCACCAGTTTCTGCTGGGTCTGCATCGTAAACTGCTCCGGTACAATCACCAGATAATTTTTCTTCGGATGTTCCCCTGCCTGCCGCACCAGACGCTCATAGATGTATTCTGTTTTCCCGCTCCCCGAACTTCCCAGTACAAATTGTAAAGCCATAACCCCCTCTTTTTCCCCCTTAATAAATATGTGAAAAGATCAGCGATACCACAACCGTCATCAGACCGGAGACTGCAATTGACAGACTGCTCATTGCCCCTTCAATCTCTCCCATCTCCATTGCCTTTGATGTTCCCATGGCATGCGAAGCAGACCCGATTCCAACGCCCTTTGCCACCGGATCGCTAATGTGAAACAGTTTACAGATATTCTCGGCAAACATATTTCCAATCACCCCTGTGACAATGATAACTGCAACCGTAATGGTTACAATTCCGCCCAGTTCTTCGGACAATCCCATACCGATCGCCGTTGTGATGGACTTTGGAAGCAGTGTGACATACTGTTTGTGTGATAATTTAAAAATCAGTGACAATACCAGCACACACAGCGCAGAGGTCATGGCACCCGCAAAAATTCCTGCAAGAATCGCCTTCCAGTTTTTCTTAAGAGGCTCAATCTGCTCATACAAAGGTACCGCCAGCGCAACCGTTGCCGGTGTCAGGAAATACGAAAGGTATTTCGCCCCACTTTCGTATGTGTCATAATCCACATGAAAAATCAGCAGAAAAATAATGATCAGTGCCATGGAAATCAACAGTGGATTAAAAATAGCGATCTTTAATTTTTTCTTGATCAATACCCCGATCTCATAGGTAATAATACTGATAAATACTCCGAAAAATACAGAGTTCTGTAAAAAGTTATTCATTCTTTTCCTCTTTCTTTCCATGATGCATCATCTGCTGTGTAACCTGTCCTGACACGCCCATAACCAGTACGGTAGAAACGAGCAGCAGAACAATGACCGGAAGCAGAATCGGCCGCAGTTCTCCCCAGCTGTCAATCAGCCCGACACCCGCCGGAATAAACATCAGCGGCATAATCTCAATCAGAAACCGCGCGGCTTCATGCACCTGCGGCAATTTGACCAGTCCCGTCATCAGTGCAATAAATAAAAGCACCAGCCCATAAATACTTGCCGGCATCTGAATCGGAATCACCGCGTGCAGGACTTCCCCGATAAACGAGAAAATAAGAATCATCAATAGTTGTCTTAAATACTTCATTTTTTAACTCCTTCTTTCGCTTTTCCCATTTTAGCACCTTTCAGGATTTTTGGGGCAAAAATAAGGATTGTATTAATAAAATACAATCCCCATTTTTAAATCCTTCTCCCTATTTTTCCTGTGCGTTGCAATCTTTTACATACTGCATAATGATATCTGCCGTACCTTCAATTCCAAACCGCGTATCATTAATGCAAAGATCATAATTTGCAGCGTACCCCCAGTCCTCCCCGGTATAATACATATGATACTGCTTCCGCCGGCCTTCCGTCTTCTCAATGATGGCCTCCGCCTCATGCCTTTTCACCTTATGCTTCTCCATCAGGTGATGAATCCGGGATTCCCTGTCACCACTTAAAAACACCCGTACCACATCGTTTTCCTTCTGGTACGCATAATTTCCAGCTCTGCCGATCAGAATACATGATGTCTCCCCAATCAGTTCATCCAGAACTTTCCTCGGTGTCCGGTGCACAACACTGTCTTCCCCATCATCTTCCGCAATGACTGCCAGAAGCGTTCCTGCCGGATTCTCACCGAAATAATCCGGATAATGCTCCAGAATTCCCTTTTTCTTTGCGAGTTCTGTTAATGTCTTTTTATTGTAAAGTGGAACATTCAGTCTGTCTGCCAGAACCTGTCCGACTTCATCTCCGTAACAGCCGCACTCTCTTGCAATTGTAATCTTCATGCCATAATCCCCTTCTTTCCTGTTACCGCAATGTTAGCACAATTTTATCCAGAATTCCAGTCAAATGTGCAATTGTAATCCCATAATTTGTCATCGGAATGTTCTGTGCCTTTGCGCGGTCGATTCTTGATACTACATATCTGCGGTTAAACATACACGCGCCACACTGAATGATCAGGTCATACCCTTCCAGATCCTGTGGAAAATCCGTGCCGCTCACATGATCAATCCTTAGCCGTTCTCCAAATCGTTTCCGCAGCATACGCGGAATTTTTACCCTGCCGATATCCTCGCTCAAAGGGGCATGCGTACAGCATTCCGCTATCAGCACATGAGAGTTTTCGTTCATTGCATCGATCTGTCTGGCACCTTCCATATAGTACGGCAGATCCCCTTTGTATGCGGCAAACAGCACAGAAAAAGATGTCAGCATACTTTCCGCCGGTTTATTCTGGTATACATAATCAAACACCTGGGAATCGGTAATAATCAGCTTTGGTGCCTGCTGCAGCATGTTGAGTGCCGGAAGCAGTTTGTCCGTGGTCACACTCATAACCATACACTTTTTATCCAGTAATTCCCGCAGCGTCTGCACCTGTGGCAGAATCAGACGTCCTTTCGGTGCCTGAATATCCTGTGGCATAACAAGAAGCACAAGATCTTCCTCCGTGACCAGATCCCCCGTAATCAAACGGTTTCCAAAATTCTCCGGCACTCTGCGGCTCATTGCCTCCCGAACATTTTCCATACCGGCTCCGGTCAATGCACTGACTACCAGTGCATCTTCCTTTGTTTTTTCTTTCAGATAGTTTTTCAGAGGTGCTGCATCCGCCACGTCCGCCTTGTTAATGATCAGAAGAACCGGAATTTTACGCTCCTTAAACCAGGTGTACCATTTCAGTTCTTCCTCATAGGATTCGCCGCAAACCGGACATGCAGAAAAAACAATAATTGCTAGATCAGCTTTTTGGGCTGCAAGCCGCGTCCGTTCCACGCGCTGTTCTCCCAGCGTACTTTCATCATCGAATCCCGCCGTGTCCATAATCGTGCACGGTCCCATCGGATAAATTTCCATTGCCTTGTATACCGGATCGGTTGTCGTTCCCGCCACATCTGCGACGATGGAAACCTCCTGCCCGGTAAAAGCATTGATAAATGAAGATTTTCCGCTGTTTGTTTTTCCAAATACACCGATATGCAGACGATTTGCAGACGGTGTTTCATTCCATGTTGCACCCATATGCGTTCTCCTTCTTGTGCGTTTTGCTGAATCAGTGATAATCTCCACGGTTTACGACCACTTTGTATCCGACACTTTCCATGCGGCGCGCCATACAGTGCCGGCACTCTGCCGCCTCATCTCCCGTACAGATTTTATTATCATATAATTTATATTTTTCCCGCACTGCTACCGGGGAAAGATTCGGCATCACAACATTTGCCCCTGCCTGAATTCCTTTTTCCCTGCCCAGCGGATGAATTGTTCCCAGTGCAGTTGTTGATGGCAGCAGCACATGCGGCTGCAACAGCCGGATAATGGATAAAAGCCGAAGCGTATCTTCCATTGTTCCTGCCTTTTTTTCGCCAAACGGGGTATCCTTCTGGGGAATAAACGGACCGATGCCTACCATATGCGGCTGCAATTTCCGGATAAACTGCAGATCTTCATACAGCGTATCCACCGTCTGCTCCGGCGAACCGACCATAAATCCACATCCCACCTGATAACCGATTTCTTTTAAATCCCACAGACAGTCCATGCGGTGTTTCCAGAACATTTCTGCCGGATGCAGTTTTCCATAATGCGCCTCGTCCGCGGTCTCATGACGCAGCAGATACCGGTCCGCACCGGCATCAAAAAATGCCTGATAGCTGTCGTGCTCTTTCTCCCCGATGGAAAGCGTCACCGCACAATCGGGATACTGTGCCTTGATCTGCCGTATCAGGGCACAGATTTTATCGTCCGTAAAATACGGATCTTCCCCGCCCTGCAGCACAAAGGTCCGAAATCCCAGTTCATACCCATTTGCACAACAGGAAAGAATTTCTTCCTCCGTCAGGCGATAGCGTTCTGCCTTGCGATTGCTCTTTCGAATGCCACAGTAAATACAGTCATTCTTACAGTAATTGGTAAATTCAATCAATCCACGGATAAACACCTGCTTTCCGTAAATGGCATCTGCTGCCTTACGTGCCCGCTCGTGAAGAAATGCAATGTCCCCGGTATCCGTTGTCTCCAGCAGCAGAGCCAGCTGATCACGGGTTATATTCTGTCTGTTTTCAATTTCCGTTATGATCTGCTTTAACATTTGCATACACCGTTCTGGCACTTGCGCCATCCAATCTTTGAATTTTTATTTTGTGGATTCTTTAAGTACTACTTCATACGACAACAGTGTCCGATCCGGTACCGTCTCCCCTTCAATCTGCGCCAGCAGATTCTTACAGGCTTCCATTCCGAGTTCTCTCGCATTGAAAGACAACGAAGTGATCGATGGTATATTGTTCTCGAGCACGGAACTGTTGTAAAACGATGCCACACGGATATCCTGCGGCACTTTTATGTGTTCCTGCCGCAGCTTGCGAAGTACCTGTATGCAGATGGCATCATCCATGCAGACAATACAATCCGCCCCTTTTTCCAGCACTTCTTCCACTGCACGATCCATAAAGGCACGGCTCTCCAAATTCCGGTAAACAAGCGTTTCTTCCACTTCTCTTCCCGCTTCCTGATATGCCTGCTGGTATCCTTTATACCGGTTCTGGTTGACTACGAAAGATTCACTTCCTCCGAGCAGAGCGATATGCTTCATCTGGCGCATCAGTAAAATAGATGTCAGTTCGCGGCAGGCGCTCTGCTGGTCATTGTCCACCTGTTTAACTTTACGGTATGCGGTACTACCGGTTGTAACAAACGGAATTTTTTTCTCCAGAAGCAGTTCAATCTGCGGGTCTTTTAAAAAGGTCCGCAGCAGCACAATCCCGTCCACCTTGCGGTTTCTCACGATGCGCTCGAGACTGGTAATATCATTTTCCTGACAGATACACAACAGAATGTCGTACTCATTCATTCCTGCAATTTCCTGAATTCCTGTAATGACTTCCTGAAAAAACGGAAGATCTACCAGTGCATAATCCTCCGGCATAACCACGCAGAGATTGAATGTTTTTGACTGTGCAAGTCCTCTTGCAATTACATTCGGTTTATAATCATGCTCCTCTATATAAGCCAAGACTTTTTGCCTTGTTGCCTCACCGATTCTTCCCTTTCCGGATATTGCCCGGCTGACTGTCGTTTTGGAAACGCCAAGTGCTTCCGCAACATCCGAAATGGTGATTACATTTCCCTTTTTCATATTCTTCTCCTAACTGCACACCTATGCATCCATTGCATGTTAAACGGTTGCGCTGTTACATTTTGCAGTTTTTTATCAATTTTGTCAAGTATCCCCTATTCCTTTGAATTTTTCTGCAATTTTTGTAATTTTTCTTCTGCTTTCTTTAATTTATCATAATTTGTGACATACACCTTATCATTGGCAGTCAGTTTATCATACGCATTTCTTGCCTTTTGCACCGCTTCTTTGGAATCCTTTGTAATGGTTCCGAGTGCGTCAATCAGTTTTACGACCTTTTTTGCTTCTTCCTTATCTGTTGCATCGGTACTTTCCGTTCCAGGAAGTTCATACACCAGCACCGGATAATTCTTCTTAACATTTTCAAATACTACCTTTGCGACTTCCGGCGGAAGATTGATGCAGCCATGTGATCCTGCATATTTATAAATACTTCCTCCGAACTTGCTGCGCCAGTAGGCATCATGCATACCGACATTTCCCGCAAAAGGCATCCAGTATGTAACCGGCGTCTCATAGTTTTCTCCGCGCAAAGTTGCATTTTTCTCGGTATATGTCACGCCATATGCACCGGTCGGTGTCGCATTATTTTTCGATACATTTCCCGATACAAAATCCGAATCAATCACCAGTTTTCCATCTTTATATAAGAACACATGCTGTGCCGTCAGATTGATCTCAACGTAAGAATCGCCATAATCATTTTTTCCATGGGAATTGGCTGTCATGGAATAATTCAGTTCTCTTTCCACTGCTTTCCCGGCTTTGATCTCACTCGTAATCTGGGCGATTTCCTTTTCCGTATCAATCTTCCATCCATAATGGCTCTCCGGAATCGTAACCGTCTTTCCGTAAGAAGTCTTTAACGTTTTGGCACTGTAACAGGTATTATATTTTTTTGCAAGATCACTGACGTATGCTTTTACACACTCCTGGTCCAGTACCGGTTTTAACTTTTTATTTAACCGGAACCAGTCACCAAATACGGAAGCATCGAGTACCTCTTTGGAATCTCCCACGGTAAATGTAATCTTTGTCTTTGCATACCCGTTCATTTTCTTTACGGCTTTTACCAGATTCTCATCATCATCTAAAACCGTCGGATCTTCATAAACGCCGGCTTTTTCCAGAGAGAGGTTCTCTTTTAATCCTTCCACCGCCTCCTGCACTGCCTGATACATTTTCTCTGCATCAATGGTCGTTCCCATGACGCACCCAACCACGGTAAATCCTTCCGTCTTATCATAAGAAGAAACCGAAGCATTCTCCGGTGCCGTCTGATTGTCTGCATCCATACAGTCCAATGCATCGATCTGTGTCTGCAGCTTATCTTTGTCATAGTCGACAAGTGTTGTATTTTTCAATGTCTGTTTCTGGAAAATTTTTACCGGCCATGCAAACATATTCTGTGCGTGTACCAGCTCTGTTATTTCGTCTCCCCACTGTGGTTCCAGCGAAATATCCTGTCCGGAAATTTTTTCTGTATGCTTGTCCCTTGTTGCTATCTTTAACTGGTAGGAATGGATTTCTTCCGTAATCTCATCCATCACTTTCTGCGCGGTATACCCTCCCGCTTTTCTTCCATTTAATGTCGTTTTCGGGAAAAAGTGATTGTGGAAATAAACGGCCAGTCCCAGATACAAAAGAACGACCAGTCCTGCCACCATCCATATCAGTTTTCTTCTCTGTTTTCTTTTCATTCGTGCTTTTTTCAAAATTCTTATCCTCCGTCACTATTGTATTATACAAAAGCACAAGAGGTTGTCAATGTGCCAAATTTTTAAAGTTTTATGAACATTGCGGGTTTTATATTGTCGTGCTTTTTTCCCCGTGCTATAATCAGTTTCAGAACAAAAGAAAAAAGATCTGCACACAGATATAAAAGGAGTATTTATGTTGCCGGAAACCCAAAGTAAGCGGACGTTTGTGTTCCGAAAATATTATGAAAAATATAAACATTTATGGATTTTGTTATATTTTTTCGTGTACATGGCATGGTTTAACTATGTAGAAAAAACCGTCACGACACATTTTCATGTCATCCATGTACCGATTGATGATTATATTCCGTTTTGCGAATACTTTGTCATCCCTTATCTGCTCTGGTTTCCTTTTGTCGGATGGGGCATCGCCTATATGGCATTACATAATAAAACAGATTACTATAAATTGTGTGCGTTTTTGTTTACCGGAATGACAATCTTTTTAATCATCTCCACGGTATACCCGAACGGTCAGTATCTGCGTCCGACCTATTTCACACACCACAATCTGTGCACCATGCTCTGTGAACGCCTATATACCGGTGATACTCCGACGAATCTGTTTCCGAGTATCCATGTATATAATTCGCTCGGCATTTATCTTGCGGTGACACACAATAAAAAGCTGCGCAAAAACAAGCTGGTCTGTCTCCTGACACTGATTCTGACGGTCAGCATCATTCTGGCAACGATGTTTATCAAACAGCATTCTTTCTTTGATGTATGTTGTGCATTTGTTCTTGCCGCAGTCATGTACCATGTGGTTTACCGCCACAACTGGGCGCGAGCTAAAGCTGCCGCCACCTCATCCAAAACCGATAACAATTTTTCTGTGGAATAATAAAAGAGCTGGCCTCTCTGGTCAGCTCCTTTTCTTTTTCCTTTTATTTTTTGCGTTCTGCCGCATGCCGGTACACGGTTTCCATGGATTGAAGAAGTTCATCAAAATTTTTCTTCTGACTCTCCATTTCTTCTGTAAAATCCTCCATCTGCATCCGGTTGCGTTCCTCGGATTTGGCAATTTCCTCATCTGCATTGCGAAGCACAACAATCTGGTTTTCCATCTCTTTGAAATTTGGACATGGTTTTAAACGATTCCATTCCTGTGCCTGACGCGCAGCCTCCTGACAGGATTTCATCAGTTTGGTCATTGCAACATTGTTTTCTTTCAGCAATGTAACCATCCGGTGTACCTGCTCTTCCAGCTCTGCAATTCTCTCATCCGAATCTGCCAGCCTCTTATGTGCCTGATCAATCAGCTCATCATACGTTCCCGCAGATACACGGATCGTTTCTGCAGCCGTAACAAACTGTTTTCCTCCCTCTCCCATACGCCCGGCTTCAATCGCCGCATTGAGGGCAAGCACTCCCATCTGCTTTCCGCAATCCTGCATCTTTTCCAGTTCCTCTCGGGTCTTTTCATTTTCCGCCTTGAGTGCAACCGGAAATTCGTTCAGGAATTTGGATGGCGTGGTGAAATGTTTGTTTTCCTCCACCAGCTGTGCCATCTCCTGTTCGATCTGTGCAAAATTCTGCAGCATCTGCTCTCTTTTTTCCGATGACTGTACTTCCTGCTCCTGATATGACGCCAGCTGTCCGGTCAGCTCCTGCTCCTTTTCTCCGTTGTCTGCCGCCATTTGTGATGCTTCTTTTATATTTTCCTGTATCTGGGTGATTCCGGCTCCCAGCTGCTGATATGTATTTCTGATTTCCCTTGCGGTTGCATCAAACATATCTTTTCCGTCCTTCATATGGGCAAAAAAGCCTTCATCCAGCTGTGCCAGGTTTCTCATCCGTACCAGTGTTTCCTGTTTTTGTTTCTTTTTTCCGAACATTACTTGCCCTCCATTGCATTTATTTTACAATTTCTTTCCCGTTTTTTCAATGGAATCAGCGATAATATTTCATCTCCAGCTGCAGATTTTCATTTCCCTGATAAAAATCAATCTTTGCTGTATACACCATAGAAAATAAAATCCGGTTTTTTCTGCCATGCAGCGCATTCTCCACCTCTTCCTGACCAAACTTTTCGGTAAAATATGCAAACAACGTCTCCACATCCCCAAAGAAAATAACCGGAACCGGCTGTCCGTATTCCGAAAGAACACTCATCCGAAGAACATTCCGGTTCTTTCCTATCACCCACATGCGGCTGATGGACAGATTCCGGTCTGCAAACAGTGGAGATGGATTGTCTTTTCCAAACGGCTCCAAAAGTGCAAACTGATGGACCAGTTCCGTACTCGCATATCCCACCGGCATGGCCATGTCAATGTGAATATCCGGGCAGACTTCCTCCACCGTAAGTGGACAGTTTTCATTGATTTTTCTGCGGAATTTTTCCACATTTTCTTCCGGAAGGGATAACCCTGCCGCCATCGGATGTCCGCCAAATTTTGTAAACAGTTCCGCACATCCACACATATTTTCATACATGGAATAATTTTCCGTCGATCTTCCGCTGCCTTTGACTCCCTCTTCTCCCCGCGTCAGCACAAATACCGGCCGGTTATACATTTCCCGGATTCTTCCGGCAATCAGTCCTGCAATGCTTTCGTGGACATCCGGCAGAAACAGAACAAGTACCGGATCATTCTCATATCCACCTTCCTCACAGAGTTTCTTTGCCATTTCCACGCCCTGCAGTGTCAACTCCTTGCGTTCCTGATTCAGATCAACCAGATCCCGGGCAATCTCTTCTGCCTCCGTTTCCTGCCCGGTCTCAAACAGCCGAAGGGCATGCCTTGCCGTGTCAAGCCTGCCGGTTGCATTGACACATGGCCCTAAGACATAACCAAAATGGTATGCACTGATATTCTCCGGCTGTACATTGCATGCCTGCATAAGTGCCTGCAATCCGATGTTTTTCGTATGACGGATTCTCTTTAATCCCTCTTTTACCAGGATACGGTTTTCCCCGGTGAGCGACATGACATCACAGACAGTTGCCATAGCAACAAAATCCAGCAGATCTTCCGCTTCTCTTTTGTCCATATCATAATTTTCATACAATACACGGATGACATTCCATGCCACACCGGCGCCGCACAGCTCTTTATACGGATACCCGCAGTCCTGCTGATGCGGATTTACCACGGCATCTGCCAGACTCTTTTTCTCTGTTCTTCTGCCCTCATGTTCTTCAAACGGGACTGCATGGTGGTCGGTCACAAGTACTGTCATTTTCTGTGCTTTTGCCCACGCAATCTCATCGATAGCGGCAATACCGTTATCACAGGTCAGAATTGTATTCACACCATCTTCTTTCGCCTGTTGTAATAAATGCAGGCTCAGCCCATATCCGTCCTGTATCCGGTGTGGAATAACCACGTCCACTTTTGCTCCCACACGCCGCAAAGCCGTCAGAAACAGATGGGAGGAAGTCACACCATCCACATCATAATCGCCGATAATCCGGATATGCACCTGTTTCCGGATCTTTTGTGCAAGAATCTCCACCAGCCGGTCCATATCTTTCATCTGATGCGGATCTGACAGGTCCGAAAGGTTCCCACCCAGATAAATCCGGATATTTTTTTCTCCGATTACCTCGCGGTTTCTGATAATCCTTGCCACAACCGGATCCACATGAAATTTCTCTGCAATCGCATAAAAATCCGCTTTTTTAGCAGCGACCATCCATTGTCTCATATGTCACTTTCTCCAATCGTAATCCCTGCGGCGGTGCCGTATAGCCCGCCTGCTTCCGTTCCTTTGCCTTAAGAAGTGCCGGCATACTTTCCGGAGCCCGTTCGCCTCTTCCCACTTCAATCAATGTTCCCGTGAGAATCCTTACCATGTTCTGTAAAAATCCATTGCCACAATACAGGATCTCAATCTCACCGTCTCTTTCCACCAGATCAATGGAAAAAATGGTACGGACCGTTGATTTTTTCATATGACGGTTTCCGCAAAAAGAAGCAAAATCATGCGTTCCCACAAGTGCCTGTGCCGCTTTTTTCATTTTATCCACATCAAGCGTTTGTCCATACTGATACAAAAATTTTCGTTCAAATACATTCGGCACCGGACTTGTCCGTATCCGGTAACGGTAGGTCTTTTCCACAGCCTGATATCTGCTGTGAAACCGGTCATCGACCTCCTTTATTTTTGTCACTGCGATATCTTCCGGAAGGTGCCGGTTCAGATCTTCAAAAATTTCCTCTGCCGAAAAATGTTCGTCCAGATGGAAATTAGCCACCTGCCCGATTGCATGAACTCCGGCATCGGTTCTTCCGGAACCGATCACTTCCACCGGATGCCCGGCAAGCGCCGAAAGCACCATCTGCAGCTTTCCCTGTATGGTTGCATCGGTGCTTTTTAATACCTGCCATCCTTTATATCTGGTGCCATCATATGACACGGTAATTTTATAATTTTTCATCCGTATTTTTCCTCTCTTTTATACAAGTTCTGCGATACGGGAAACCGCAACATAAATATCTGAAATTTTATACCAGGTCGGATAGTCCACAATACCGGTTACCGGAAGTCCGAAAACCGACTGAAACTTTTCCACCGCTTCCCTCGTCCTTGATCCGTAAACTCCGTCCGCCGTAATCGTCGGTATCGCCGGATAAGCACGCGAAATTCTTGCCAGCTGTTCCTGCAGCTGACGTACCTTTGGTCCGCTTGCTCCCACGCCCAGATCATATCCCGGCCAGGATGCCGGAATCCCGGAAATTCCCTCCGCGGAATTAATATACATATCATTTCCGTAATAACTGCGCAGAATATCAATGGCAGAATATCCCTGATCACCCAGATATTTGCTTCCCCACTGCGACATCCAGTCCGGACAGGTCACTCTCTGTCCGTCACAGTACTGTGTCAGAATTGGCTGACGGACATTTGGCCGGGACAGATAATTTTCAAACATTTCATCCACTACCTGTGAAATACTCTGGAAGAAATTTCTTCCGTAAATAAATTTGTGATCGTATGCCGTGGAAGATGTGATGGTAAACACATACCCTTTGCCCCGGTACCATTCCGTATAAACCCGGTTTAAAGTAAATGACATAATAGCCAGCACATTGGCACGGATTGTGGCATCCGGCCAGGTCGCATAGATTTCACTGGAAGCTACAT
>ULOU01015158.1_pt1 | contig 15360 bp, 14 predicted proteins | sample 1952821 | NCBI WGS metagenome assembly ULOU01 (sample SAMEA4835610, study PRJEB28245) | human gut metagenome | biome: gut microbiome; material: fecal sample | place: Denmark | collected 2008 | reverse complement strand
AAAGCGGCAAGACCTGCCGTATCGGAAACACGATAAGCAAAAAGGACAAGTTTCCGTCCCCGGCGGGATCCCCGGAAATACCGGAAACCGATACACACCGCTGCCGCCGTCACGAGCGCGAATATAATCCCATCCGGCCCGCGCAGGGCAAAAGGCGGAAATATACCCGCCAGCACATCGCGGAGGATACCGCCTCCCACTGCCGTCACCACAGACAAGAGCGCAATGCCGAAAACATCCATTCCCCTTGCCAGTCCTACAGCCGCTCCGGAAAAAGCAAATGCCACAGTCCCCAGTATTTCAAAAACCGCCCACGTTAAAGACATACCGCACCCTTTCGTATTACATCTGCAGCACGGAAGCAATCAGGCGGATCGTCGTTCCCGTATAAAACTGCGCCAGCGGATTAATAATCCGTCCTATCATGCCGCTGAAAACCAGGAACAGTAAAAGAAGGAAACTGTAACGGTAACTGAAATTGTGGAATGCAAAAGCCAATTTGCCGGGAAGCACCATTTCCAAAATTTTGGAGCCGTCCAGCGGCGGCACAGGAATCAGATTAAAAAACGCGAACCACACATTATACAGCATAATCCAATAAAGAAATAAATACCCCGGCTGCCCCGCCGTTAAAAGCCCGAGCTTCATCATCAGCAGCATAATGCACTCCGCCAAAAAACAAATAAGCAGATTCATCCCCGGCCCGGCAAAAGAAACCTTCATCACGCCGCTTCTGAAATTCTTATAATAATTCGGATTGATCTCCACCGGTTTTGCCCAGCCGAAACCGCAGATCACAAGAAGCATAAGCCCCACCATATCCAAGTGAACCAGAGGATTCGCCGTAAGCCGCCCCTGCATGGACGGCGTGGGATCCCCCAGACTGTCCGATACATACGCATGGGCATATTCATGAAGCGCCATGGCAATCAAAAGCGCCGGCGCACGGTAAATCAAAGTACTCCAATCAAGAAAATCAGACATAAGACTCCTTTATGAAATCAATTTCAACAAACTGCTGTTTTAAATATCTGCCGCGGTCTTATTTCAAAACGGCCCTTCGGCCGACTGAAATTCAATGTGATTATTATAACCTGATTTCAAAATAGTATACAAGGCGGACTGACCGCTTCATTTTCTCCCTTGCTGCACAAAAATGGCAGCAGACACAAAAAAAGAGACCTCCACAGGCCTCTTCCGTCTTCCTATCTGCCTCCAAAAACTCTCTGAAACAGTGTAAGGCGGCGGCGTTTCGATTTCTCCGCCCATTCAGCGGAATCCAGCTCCGCCTGTTCCATCCGATACTCTCGATACGCACGGTACACGTCCATATCCAAAAGCACCACGCCCACCTGGCAGTAGGGATAAGCACGCTGAAGAGCGCATTCATCAGAAGCCGCCGGAAACTCGATTCCCTTTTCTTCCAGTTCCATAAGAGCCATACCGAGAGCTTCCCGCGCTTTCCGCGCAGCCTCCGCCATAGATTCCGCTTTCACGGCACACCCTGTCAAATCAGGAAACACCGCGCGGAATTCATTCTTTTTTCTATCCAAGGTAAAAATGGCCGGATAAAAATACTTCATCAGATTCCTCTTTTCACCCACCTGCACCATTGCGTAAACATTTTCTTATTATTTTGTTTTATTGTAATACATTTTATTGCCTGCTGCCAATAGCAAATCTTAAAAAAATTGATTATTTTCTCCAAATTTTACTAAAAGTCTAAAATATTTCATCAAAAATCTGAAAAACTTTGTGTGCAAAACAGGAATTTCTCTTCTATTCCTTATAAAAAAAGCCGCATGTAAAAACGCGCCCGCCGAAGCATGACGCGTTTCGTGTAAAAATCAAATCAGAATTTGTAACGGGCCCCAACCATCCATGCACGTCCCGGCTGTGGAGCAGCCCCCAAACCGTTATATTCAGAATAGGCATTTTCATAAGACTCATTCGTCAGATTCGTTACAGACAAGTATAAGTTTATATTTTTCCTTAATTCATAGTTCATATTCCAATCCAGTACAAGGAATTGATTATCAGTATAAGCAGTTGTATCCATTCCCGTATACCAATTGACCAATAATCCGGAATAGAATTTATTGTTCTCATAAGACAAATTCATCGTAAAATGGTTTGCCGGACGAAGCTTGTTGATTTGCGTGTTTACATTACTCAATTCACCAAGCCCTACATCTGTGTATTGAACACCATCCTTCGCACGGTAAGTATCTTTAAAATGCGTATAAGCAAGCCCTAAATTCCAATGGTCATTAAACTTGTGATCCACGGTAATATTAAAAGACTGTTTATCTTCTTTTGCATTTACATAACGTGTCAGTCTATGTCCCGGAATGGAAGGATCATCAACAGAATACTGGGTAATCGCATTAGACATCTTTGTCCAGTCATAATGAACTGTGACCTCGGTATTTGGGCCAATTCCCTTTCTCAAACCAATTGTCCAGACATCGCCTTTCTCATCTTTCAAAGCTCCGCCGCCATAAGCATCGGTAGCATAGTCTTTTCCTTTGATTGGGCGATAAATCTTCGTCCATCCTGCATAAGCACTGAAATCATCAGAAAACATGTATTCCGTATTGATTACAGGAGTAAATGTGCTGACATCTCCACGATGTTTAGAATCAACATAAACGACATTGCCGGAACCATCTTTTACGATTTTCCCTGAAGAATCACGCTTAGCCTGACGTGTCCCGCTAAATGAATTATAGTGGGAATAGCGCAGTGCAGGAGTAACATCCCACTTATCATTGACATGAATCTTATCCTGCACATACCCCGTCAAAGTATTTCTTCTATACTCTGTATTTTCTACAGGACCGTAGTCATTCAGCAATTTCATAACAGACTTGTCATAAGTAACAGAACCTAAAACATCATGTCTGCCAAAGGACTTGCCTAACTGCAGCTGAATACCATGATTTTTCTCCACTTCTTTATCTGTCAGATCATCCCATCCGGCAGGATGATAATTTTTGATAAAATTTGACCATGCAGCGCTGCCGGGAAACGGCACATAGGATCCATCATCCAAAATCCAGGACGGATAACGATCAATGCCCCAATAATCATGGTGCTGGCTATACACACGGACAAAGCTGTCCATGCCATTATCTTTTTTAAAAGTATAAACTACATCAATATCATTGCTCTTATATGCATTGTAGGAACCGGAAAGTGCATCTAATGAAAACAGATTTCTATATCCCGGATTATCAGTATTACCAAATCCCCCCGGCCTCGTCGTTCTTTCAATAATACGGTTCCAATCAGCTTCATTCCAATATCTCCAGTCACGGGCTGTAATCGGATAGCCGTCTTTTCCGTTTTTGTGGTTATACCAGATCTTCAGATTTTTATCTCCGCCCAGCTCTTTATCCAAACGGACATTGACGCTGTCTTCTTTATACGAAGTACCGTTGTATGTATGATTTTCACCGGTAATACCATCACGATACTTGCTGTCACCTGACATATTTCTGCTGGCAGAAATAAAATACCGCATTGGTTCTTTCTAATCAGTCGCACCGGATACATTCACACTATAAACATGATGTCCCCAAGATCCTGTAGATAAATCCAATGCCCCTGCCACATGATCGGTTCCTTTTCTTGTAATGATATTGATAACTCCACCTGTAGCATCAGCACCGTAGACAGATGCCCCCGGTCCTTTGATAACCTCAATTTTATCTACGTCTTCCATTCCTATTAACTGATTAAGATCGACCATAGTCCTGCCGCCAGCTGCATTACTATCACCAAATCTATAGCTGGCTGCATTATCCACACGGCGGCCATCTATGAGAACAATAACTCTTGAATCCCCATTGATAGCCATACTGTTATTGTAAGAATTATAACCATACTGACCGCCACGATAACCAGCATTTGTAAATGTCACACCGGGAACGCGTTTAATCGCCTCTGTTACATCTGTATAATGACGTTTTTCAATTTCTTCACGGGTGATAACTTTCACATCGCCGCCCGTACGGTAATAAGACTGTTCTGTAACCGTGTCCCCGAATTTATTCTTTGTCTTATCCGCTTCAACCACAACCGCATCTAATGTATACACATTCAAATTTTCATCAAATGCGGCATATGTGGAAATTCCGCCAAAACAGGCCGTCAACGCCAGCGTGGCGGCAAAAGCTGATTTCATACCTTTTTTCATGAATACTCTCTCCTCTGAGCTTTACCATCTTGAACCATTAATATAACTGAATGAATAATCTTCTTTCGTGGCCCAGTCTTTCCATTCCCCTGAAAAGGGTCCGAAATTAAAAGTGACTTTTTTACTTCCGTTGGCCGGTAATTTCAACATGGGCAGTCTTTTCGGATGCCCGATGAATTGAAATGTTTTCCCATCAGTTCCTGTAAAAGTAATCTGGAGAATCATTTCATCAAGCTTTGTAACCGTCAAGTCACTTCGTCTGTTATAAAATGTTCCCCGCACGCAAAGCTCTCCATGCTCCATCCAGACCTTTTCCGTACGCCAATCCAAGATCATCGTATCTGCCGAATGTTCCGCAGCAAAAGCCATATGAGACAAGCATAAAGACAAAATCAGAGCAGCGAAAGCCAAAAGCCATTTTCTCATAACTTCCTCCTTTCTTTAATCACTAACCATCTGTGAAAATCTTATATTCCATTTTCCTGCCGGCCTGACCTTGTTTCGACCGCAGGAAAATAAGGAATCCTCTTAAAAAACAGAATGCGTACCCCGCACGACAGGTATCCCCGCTCTCTTAAAAATAGCAGTGATCATCTCTACTTCTTTGCAAAGAGTCTTACTTTCCCCGTCGCTGCAGCAGCAGATCCCCAAATGAATCGCATCCGGATGTATTTTGAGAATCCGCTCGATTTTTTCATCAAGTCCTTTATCCTGTCGGGGAAAATGCCCGCACCCGCTGCACTTCATAAAAGCAGACACCTGCAATTCTTCATCTCCATATTCACGAAAACGATGGGTTCTCCCATTCAATGCAGAAAAACATCCCGCCCCGGTGCAAACGGTCTCCGCATGGGGACAGGTCAGCATAACAATCTTCTTCATAGGCGCATTCCTTCATATTCCCACTTTAAAAACAATATCAGCTTAAAAATTCATTTATTCCTGTCATCCGTAAACTCAATAATTTTTAAAATTATATCACATATTATTCATCATATGAACATCTAAAGGTAATCTTTCAACAACAATCAATTTGTTTTCATCTCAATCTCCTCTTTTCATGAAATAAAATCCCCGTTTCTTTTATCCCTATTGCATAGCACCGTCCCCTTTGCTATAATTTGGAAAGCATGGGGGTATAGCTCAGCTGGGAGAGCGTTTGAATGGCATTCAAAAGGTCAGCGGTTCGATCCCGCTTATCTCCACCACGTATTTAATCCACCACATCTGTTCGATGTGGTTCTTTTTATTCACTCTCCTCACCGCAATAAGTGACTCACTCGATTTCATGCGTCATTTCATTCCTTTGGAATCGGTTCCCTACTTTGCCGCTGCCTCATCTCACTGTTTCAGCTCCATGTTCCGATTTCTCCTCTTCACCGACATAAGTGACTCACTCGATTTCATGCGTCGCTTCGCTCCTTTGAAATCGGTTCCCTACTTAACCGGTTCGATCTCAATCATCTCCACCACGTATTTAATCCACCACATCTGTCCGATGTGGTTCTTTTTATTCATTCCCCTCACCGCAATAAGTGACTCACTCGATTTCATGCGTCACCTTGTTCCTTTGAAATCGGTTCCCTACTTAACCGGTTCGATCCCGCTTATCTCCACCACGTATTTAATCCACCACATCTGTCCGATGTGGTTCTTTTTATTCATTCCCCTCACCGCAATAAGACTCACTCGATTTCATGCGTCACTTTGTTCCTTTGAAATCGGTTTACCTTTTGCAATTTTAGGAACGGAATTGATATTCTTGGAAACCTGCTGATTCATACCGGTACAGGCAGTAAAAAAGAACGGCACATCCTGTACCACATTCCAAAAATCAGATTAAAATCTAACGCCTGGACACCGGTACAGCGCCGTTCTTCTTTTATGTTAATATTATTCGGTTTCTGTTTTCATTACAGCTGAGGCGAAGTCCTGCTTCGTCCCAGATCCGCCGTCATGACCAGATCCTCTTTCGGATCTCTGCCGCCGGTGGTGAGGTAGCCGCCCACCATGATGCCGTTAAGGCCGCCGGAAAGCGCGTGGGCCTGCAGGCTTCTCAGATTGACTTCACGACCGCCTGCCGTACGGATGAGGGCTTTCGGAAGAACAAAGCGGAACATGGCAAAAGTGCGGAGGATTTCCAAAGCGGACGGACGTTTATTATCATAAAAAGGCGTTCCTTCTACAGGATTCAAGATATTCAGCGGCACGGAATCAATGTGCATTTCTTTCAGCTTAAACGCCATTTCCACGCGTTGATCCAAAGATTCGCCAAGCCCGATAATGCCTCCGGAGCAGACACGGATCCCTGCCTTCTGCGCCGTGCTGATGATATCTTCCTTGTCTTCCATGGTATGGGTAGTACAGATTTCCGGAAAATAGGACGGAGACGTTTCGATATTGCAATGAATACGGGTAATGCCCGCTTCCTTCAGCCGGAGCGCCTGCTCGGAAGAAATAAGCCCCAGGGAGCAGCAGACTTCGATACCTACTTCCTTACGGATACGCTTCACGATTGCAATAATTTCTTCAAACTCATTGGGATTGTCCTGATTACGACCGCTGGTAACAATGGAGAACCGGACAGCGCCTGCCGCTTTTGCTTTCTTTGCCGCCTCGATAATCTGTTCTTCCGACAGCAAACGGTATACCTTGGCACCTGTCCTGTACCAGCCGGACTGGGCGCAGAACTTGCAGTCCTCCTGGCAGTGCCCGCTTCTCGCATTGATGATGGCGCAGAAATCCACAGAGCTGCCGCCGAATTTTTGACGAATTTTATCCGCCATGGCAAGAAGCAGCATGGTGTCTTCATCTTTTGTACGAATGAGCCTCCCCGCCTCTTCCGGCGTGATCTGTCCGCCATCCATAACCTTTTCCGCCAAGCGGATAATTTCCTGACAAGCACTTTCCATAATAGAACTCCCCTTTTCACGGAATCATTCCGTTTCCTTTATTGTTATCTCGGATTCAAGTATAAAATAAGCAGTTTCTTCTGTCAATTGTTTTTATGTTATAAGTTTACAATATGTTTTCGATATTCATTCCCGGAAATTCACACACAAAAAGCCCGATTTTCACCGGGCTGTTTTACCGATTACCATTCCCACCGGTTCCCGTATTCTCTTTTTGCCCGTTCCGTATATGTCCTGACAAAATCTGTCTTTGCCTCCGTGTATCTGTCCCTGTCATGAGGATACCGTTTCCATAAATGCAGTTTCAATGTTTCATATTCCTTCGCGATGGCAGGATGCATCTGCAGATAAGAAAGGAAGTACAATTCATCATGATCATGAGGTAGCCGGATATGCAGATGATACACTTTCTCCGCAAATCCCTTTTCCGTGTACCCTTTATTCATGGAAATGCGGTTCTTTGAAGTGTTCATGCAGAGCCAGCCGTTATTTTTCAAAATTTCCCATACCTCTGCCATTCTTTTTTTATCCGGTACTTCTAACAGGATATCTATGATATTTTTGGCCCAGATACCGGAAACAGCCGTACTTCCGATATGGCTGACGCGCTTTATCCGCCCTGCATCCAGCAGAACATCCAAACGATCTTTTTCTTCCTTGTACCAATCTGCCCATTCTTTTTTATAGGGTACAAGAAAGATGGGAAAGAGCTGCCACAATTCTTCCAAACTCCTGTCTTCCAGTCTTTTCTCCATACATTCTCCCTCCATTTTCTCCAGCTTATTATAAACAGCCATGAAACGCAAACTGTTTATGGGCACATAAAAACAGGCCACGATAATGGGGGATTATCATGACCTGTTCCAAAGATGGACGGTACCGGGGAAGTACCGCCCGGAGAGAAAGCATGAATAAACTTTTCAGTATTCCAGGAATATCTTATACATCATCTTCAGTCAATCTGGATACGATGGGGTGCTTTTTCAATTTCCTGCGGGAGTTTCGGCAGTGTAATCGTCAGAATCCCGTCTTTCAAGCCTGCCTTGATGCCGTCTTCTTTGATCCCTTTCACATTGAACTGGCGGCGGAAGACAGAGCTGGAACGTTCACGACGAATATAATGACGGTCATCATCTTTTTCCTCCGTCTGTTCCTCTTTCTGAGCGGACAGGGACAAAATTCCGTTTTCATAAGAAATACTGATCTGATCCTTAGTGAACCCGGGCATATCACAGGTAATTTCATAGAAATCCTTTTTATCCTCAATATCCACTTTGGGCACAGATACATAATCTTTGTATGCAGCCGGAGTATCGTTGAAGAAATGATCCAGCGCCGTATCACCGAAAAAACCATCAAAAGGAAGTAAACCACGCATAATCAAAACCTCTTTTCTTTAAAATATTTATAACATATCTCAGGAGTCCATCTTTTCTTCCTGACAACTGTATTATATCACATTTAGCACTCATGTCAATAGAGTGCTAATAAATATTTTGACTTTTTGATTATTTTTTTTACCATGGATATTTTCCAACAGTTATTTCATAATAAAAGAAATGAAATTCTCCATGAAGGAGGTTTACCATGAATGAAAAAACAATGGAAACAATAACGGTGGAAAAGCGGGCGGCACATATTATAGACATGTGCCACCGCATGACGGTCCATCACACCCTTTGGTTCCGTGAAGTAGAGCACCAGCTCGGTTTTGAAAAGGCGCTCAATGTCATGGACTACGCCTGGAAGCAGACACGAAAGGCGGCAGTTCGTCGTTTGGCGGCGCAATTTCATTTCCCTGAACAAGAGGGCTGTCCCGCTTTCCTCATCCGCCTTCCTAAAGAAGATCAGCTTTCTCTTCTGGACACCATCGCAAAAAGCTGGCTTGCCCAGGACGGCTTCTGGTTCCAGGGAGTGGAGTTTTCCTACGGCATCAATGATGCGAAACGGTGCAACGATTCTACATGGGCCCGGTTCTCTCCCTTTGAAGCGCACTCCATTAAAAAACTTCTTGGCATGGAAGAGCATCCCGGGCTGGAAGGATTGGCGCAGGCTTTAAACTTCCGTATGTACAGCCGTCTGAACAGACAGTCCGCCCGCTTTGAAGACGGTTCTCTCATCTTCACAATGGATAACTGCCGTGTCCAATCGGCACGGATGCGGAAAAATTTACCCGACTATCCCTGCAAAAGCGCCGGTCTTGTAGAATACGCCCGCTTTGCCGAAGGTATAGACGACCGCATACAGACAGAATGCATAGGCTGTCCCCCTGACGCCCACCCGGAAAGCTGGTTCTGTGCCTGGAAATTCACACTCAAATGAAATCGACTCCCTCATATCTTTCGCTGCGGCAATGAACAAAACTCTTCCATGGATTTCTCCAAACAAAAAGACCTCCGGCAAAAGAGGTCTTTTATATTGTCCCGTTACTTTTCTGTCATATAGGAAAGCGTCAGCATACTTAACTTATAAATTTCCACTGCTGACCGCCGACTTGCCTTTCTTATTCTCCCATCTCCGTAAGGACTTTAGCGCATCTTGCGCAGACGTGTTCATGTTTCGGATCGGCGTTTACATCAGGAGTGCGTTTCCAGCAGCGTTCACACTTTTCAAGAGTGCAGACAGCAATGGAAACTTTCACCGTTCCGTCTTCAGAAGCAACGGCATTCTCAGGAGCGGCAGACAGATCGCCGGAAATCTTCGCCTGGGAAACAAGGCAGAAATCCGCCAGTTCTTTTTCCATGGCTTTCAGTGTTTCCAAATGTTCACCATCTGCGTAAATAGTAATTTCCGCGTCCAGAGGGTGGCCGATGACTTTCGCCTGGCGGGCTTCTTCCAGCGCTTTTGTCACAACGCTGCGGAGAGCCAGGCGCTTCTTCCACTTTTCTTCCAATACTTTATCCATGTATCTGTCGTTTTCCGCCGGCATATCCGCCATATGGACAGACCATTCTCTTTCTTCCCGATTCGGGAGTGCCTGCCATACTTCTTCGGCAGTAAAGCAAATAACGGGGGCTACCAGCCTTACGAGAGAGGTAAGGATTTCATACATGGCAGTCTGCGCGCTCCTTCTCAGGAGGGAATCATCTTTTTCTGTATAGAGACGGTCTTTCAGTATATCCAGGTAAATGGATGACAGGTCCACAGTACAGAAATTATGGACGGCATGGTACATGACGTGGAATTCATAATCCTCATAGGCTTTAAGAACGGTACGCTTTACCTGTTCCAGACGAAGCAGCGCCCAGCGGTCCAATTCTTCCATATCCCCATAAGCCACGCTGTCGGTCTTCGGATCGAAATCATAAAGATTCCCCAGAAGGTAGCGGAACGTATTTCTGATCTTTCTGTATACATCGCTCATGGATTTCACAATCTTATCGGAAAGGCGGACGTCTCCCTGATAATCGACGGAGGAAATCCACAAACGCATCACGTCAGCACCGTACTTATCAATAATGTCCTGGGGCGCGACTACATTCCCTACCGATTTGGACATCTTCCGTCCCTCTCCGTCCATGGTAAAACCATGGGTCAGAACAGCCTTATACGGCGCGCAGCCATTGACTGCCACACTGGTCAGAAGAGAGCTGTGGAACCAGCCGCGGTGCTGGTCGGAACCTTCCAGATACAAATCGCAGGGATACGCCGCGCCGGTATCTTTCCACACCGGATGAGGGTCTTTTAGGACACCGTTCCAGGTGGAGCCGGAATCAAACCATACGTCCATGATGTCTTTTTCCTGGTGGAAATGGCTGCCGCCGCAGTGGGGACATTTGAAATCCTTCGGCAGGAGTTCTTCCGCCGGGTGCGCCCACCATGCGTCGGTGCCCTCTTTTTCCACGATTTCTTTCACGCTTTCAATCGTTTCGGGCGTAATTACATAGTTGCCGCAGCCGTCACAGTAGAAAGCAGGAATCGGAACACCCCAGGAACGCTGGCGGGAAATACACCAGTCCTGGCGGTCACGAATCATATTATACAGGCGGTCATGTCCCCAGGAAGGAATGAACCGTGTCTCGTCGACCGCTTTCAATGCATCTTCGCGGAAATCATTGATGGAAGCAAACCACTGCTCTGTCGCGCGGTAAATGACAGGGTTCTTGCAGCGCCAGCAATGGGCATACTGGTGGTGAAGGGACTTTTTGCCAAGAAGCATGCCTTCGTGGGCAAGCGCGGAAATACTCGGCCCTTCCGCTTCCCATACAGTCTTCCCTTCCAGAAAGGATCCGGCTTCTGCCGTCATACGGCCTTTATTATCCACAGGACAGATGACTTCCTGCTTCAGTTTTCCTTCATTTTCATATTTCTTATATACTTCAAAGTCATCCACGCCGTGGCCCGGGGCAGTATGTACACAGCCTGTACCGGCATCCAGCGTGACATGGTTGCCTTCAAGGACATACACCGTACGATTGTAGGATGCCCAGGGATGCATAAATTCGGCCAACTCCCATTCGGCGCCTGTCATTTCGCGGCCGGTAAACTCGTAATTTTCAATCTTGCAGTCCGCCAAAGCTGCCGGTGCCAGCTCCTTATTCATCAGGTAGTACTCGTCGGCATCCAGATTATGCACCCATACATAGGTGAACTTCGGGTTGACGGAAATATACTGGTTGGCAGGAATGGTCCAAGGCGTGGTTGTCCAGATGACGGCAAAAAGCTTGGATTGATCTACGCCCTCCGGTCCGAGTCCTTTGATATTTTTCGCAGGGAACTTCACATAAATAGACGGGGACTTGCGGTCCTTATACTCGATTTCCGCTTCCGCCAGCGCCGTTTCACAGTGGGGACACCAGTAAACGGCTTTCTTTCCTTTATAGATGTATCCTTTTCTTGCCATTTCGCCAAAAACTTCTATTTCCTTGGCTTCCAGATGCGGATCAAAAGTAACGTAACGGTTATCAAAATCGCCGATAACGCCCATGCGGATAAAATCGGTTTTCTGGATTTCAATCCACTTTTTTGCGTATTCCAAACATTTGCGGCGCAGTTCAAGAACGGACATATTCGCCCGATCCTCTCCCGAATCTTTCAGTACGGCATATTCAATCGGAAGGCCGTGGGTATCCCAGCCGGGGACATAGTTTGCCATGTACCCCGCCATGTACTTGTAGCGGACAATAATATCCTTCAGTGTCTTATTCAGGGCATGTCCGATATGGATCTTGCCGTTCGCATAAGGAGGTCCGTCATGGAGCACGAAGCGGGGGGCGCCTTCTTTCTTTCTTTTCTCTATTCTCTTGTTGTATAAATCCTTATCTTGCCAAAGTTCCACAAACTGCGGTTCCTTCTGCGGAAGATTTCCGCGCATGGGGAATTCTGTCTGCGGCAGGCGCAGCGTCTTGCTGTAATCCATTCCATTTCCTCCTGTATGGTGTAAATAAAAAAAATCCCGCCCAAAAAGGGGCGAGAATATTTCCCGTGGTACCACCCTAATGACCCGAAGGCCACTCGGCACAGTTAACGGTGTCCCGTCAGGGCATTTCCTCCCTGAAGCTCAGAAGTGATCCGTCCGCGCCGCCCGCCCCTTCTTTCACCGGCCGAAGGCTCTCTCTGCCGGGCGCTTACGCAAACCGTCTTCATCACAGCTCTTAGTATCTTTTGTATTGTACAGATAATCATGAATATAGTCAAGTCCGCCCGAACTATTTCCAAAAGAAAAAAGCAAAAGCTGCCTGCAAAAGAAAGAGGACGGGCACGCCGAATTGAAATACGGCATGGCGCGTCTTATGGTGAAAAAAACGCATAGCAAGAAACGCGCCTGCCGATCCGCCCGCAGCAGCGATAAGCAGGAGCGTCATTTCCCTTATCCGCCGCCGTCCATACACCGCTTTCCATTTGTCAAGGCCGTACAGGAAAAAGGCAGCGGCATTTACGGCAAGAAGTCCTCCAAAAAGCAATTCACCTGCTGACATAACTCTTCCTTCATAACCTCTCCGCCGCTTTGACTCCCATGAGGAGCGCCTTATCGCGGCTTTCTTTTCCCACGCCCGCTGTTCGTGAGATAAATCGTGAAGTGTATCGGCAGTAAAAAGGATCTGGGCAAATACCTTCCCCCTGTATGCCGCACATGCCGCCAAAGCGGCGCATTCCATGTCCACGACGCGGCAGCCTTCCGCTCGCCGCGCTTTTACCTTTTCTTTCGTTTCACGGAAAAATCCGTCCGTCGACCAAGTTACACAGCTTTCACAAGACACATGATTTCCCCGAAGCACTCCTTCTACGATATCCGCCGCCGATTCATCAAGTGTCACAAACCGTGACGGCGGAAGATAATGGTACTACGTACCCTCATCACGAAGCGCCTTGCGTACGACAAAGAAAACATTTTCCGCCAGCTTTTCCAGCGCGCCGCAGCATCCCAGAGCTACCACCTTTTCCACACCATACGCATAGAGCCGTTCCAGAAGCAGGACTGCCGCCGAAGCTCCCGCCGGTGCCTGAAGGATGCAGAGTTCTTCCTTATCCGCTTTAATCATCCACAGGGGAAAATCTTTTGTCAGAGAAACAAATGTCCCGGCTTTTTCACCGCCCCGGGCAAGAACAAACCTTTCAATCCGTTTCTCTCCAAGAAAAGCAAAAACCGCTCTCTTCGGCAGGTGCAAATCCATTTTTTCAAAATCCGGGGAAATGATTCCCGGTGATTTATCATACTCCGATAAAATGTTTTCCATTTCCCTCTCCTTTTTACAAGGCGCTCATTCCCCGTTTTTCCAAAAACTTCCTTTCCCTCCAGTCCGCAATCGTAAAAACCGCAAGAGCTGACCAGATAAAAGAAAAAGCAGACAACTGTGCACGGGTAAAGGGTTCACCGAAAAGGAATATCCCCAGAAGCAAAGTGATGGATGGAGAAATATACTGGCAGAACCCGAGAACGTTCAGCGGCAGATCATTCGCCCCTATGGAAAAGAGCACAAGAGGTGTCGCCGTCACAGCACCTGCGCCGATAAGAAACACTGCTGTCCGCAGGTCATCGACAGTGAAATGTCCAATACCGCCATTCCCTAGAGAAAGTACATAAGCAAGAGCAAAAGGAAGAACAAAAAATGTTTCCAGCGTAATGCTGTAAAAAGCATCCAGATTCAATTTCTTTTTCACCGCGCCGTAGAGGGCAAATGTCGATGCAAGACCGACAGCAATCAGCGGGAACCTTCCCAACTCCCAGGTCATTACGCCGATCCCCGCAGCGGCAACAGCAATAGAAAACCATTTCATTTTTGACAGCCGCTCATGAAAACATACAACACCAAGAAGAACGCTCACAAGGGGATTCATGTAATACCCCACACTGGTATCCACCACATGGCGGTTCGTCACCGCCCAGATGAAGATGCACCAGTTTGCCGTAATAAGAAAAGATGCCAGTGCAAGGAGAGCACCCCGGCTTTTATCCGCCCAAAGATGCTTACATTCCTTCCAAAAAGACACCATCCGTCCCATGAAAGAGAGAATCATGAGCATGAAGAAGAAAGACCAGATAATGCGGTGCGATAATATTTCATATGCGGAAACGGCAGACAGCTGCTTCCAGTAAACCGGCAGAAGCCCCCACAGCAGGTACGAACCTACAGCCGCTGTTAACCCCAGGTTTCTTTTTTTCATAGATTTACTTCCTTTTATTTATAATAAGTCATTCTATCACAAAAGAAAGGAAAAAAAGAAGAAGCGCCCCTGCCGGAAAACGCTCCTTACCATATCAGCCCGTTATTTTTTCTTTGCCGCCTCTTTCACCGCGTCAAAAACATCCATAAAAGGCACTTTATTTTTCTTCGCCAGTTTTTTCACGGTATCGTATTCAGGATAGGCCCGCGTCATCTTTCCCAGAGACACCTGCTTCACAGATGCTTTGCCGTAAACCGTTTCCACTTCTTTTTCTTCTCTATCTAAGACAGAGCGCCCGAGGGGATATTCGCGGATACCGATCGTCGTGGTTTCCGTGAAAATAATTTTTTCCAGTTTCTCCGCTTTTTCTTCCCCGCAGATCACAGTCAGTTCCCAGGCCGGACGATTCTTTTTCATGAAAACGGGAGCATAGTGGACATCTTTCGCTCCTGCCTTGAACAATTTCTTCATGACATACCCCAAAACCTCGCCGGAGCAGTCATCAATATCCGTTTCCAGTTTCACAACTTTATCACGGCCTTCATTCTCCTCCCCCTGGATAAGGAATGCCCGGAGAATACCGCTTCGATCCGTGTATGCCCGTTTTCCCGCACCAAGGCCTGCCTTCTTGATAACAAAAGA
>ULOU01017433.1_pt1 | contig 15636 bp, 7 predicted proteins | sample 1952821 | NCBI WGS metagenome assembly ULOU01 (sample SAMEA4835610, study PRJEB28245) | human gut metagenome | biome: gut microbiome; material: fecal sample | place: Denmark | collected 2008 | reverse complement strand
CCAAATCAGGTATACCAGTCCCGCTTAAATGAGTCAGACTGAACCCCAACAAGGTGGAATGATTATATTTATAACCGGAAGCCGCATCATAGTATTTACTATCCGTGTCCGGACTCATCTGAATTCCTCCGAAAGGAATCTGCGCACCCGGATACACATTACCATAACCATTTGTTCCCACAAATGGATTCACATAATCAATCAGTTTCTCGGTTTGAGCCATGCCCGGCAAAATACTCACCAGGCACAGCCATACTAAAAACAATCCTCTTTTACCCATAACACTCACCATATTTACATTATTATGCTTGTATATCACCTACAGCGACCTGATACTCATGCCATAATTCGTCAATATTATATTCATTCCCTAAAATATGTTTGATAGCACCATCGAACGACCAAGGCACCACCTCCAACGTACTGCGATTGAACTTACGCAGGAATTCAGGATCTTTGTTATCACGCAACCAGACAAAGAAATAACCGGCTGTACGATAACCGTCCATATAGTTCCCGCCTTTCGGACGGGCATTCGGTCCGTCAAATCCTCCATTGGCAACCCGCACAGCATCTGCCATTCCCTCGATAAATGCCCAGAACACACGATTGGTTCCATAAGAACCGATTCCTTGCGGTTCCAGCTGATAAGCATGTGTCAGTTCATGCAACAATACCCCGCGCGTTTCGAAAAACAACTTTGCCGTATCATTCGCTGCAAAAGATTTTTCAATATGACGTGTACTGTAGAAAATCGTCACATCACCATTGCCACCGCCTTTAGCAGAAATACCGTTGATATCTTCCAAAGTATAATGTATCTTGTGCACTGCGGGAATACTATCTTCCGGAGAATTGTAAAGAGTAGCTAATACAGTACGTGCCTGTTCCTTGATGTACGATTCAGCATCGGGAATAATCCGGTGATAAATGTCCGATCCCAACGTTTCCGGTGCTTTATCCTCAAACAATATAGCACCTGTATTGTACTCTTTCCATACATCAGAATTATCCTTCACCTGTTTTTGCACACTTGCAGCACAAGCCCCCATACCTACCAGCAGGCAGGCTGCATAGATTAAATGTATCTTTTTCATACTCCTTTATTGATTATTCGTTGATTCCGTTAGTTAATGAATAAGGTTTATCCTCCGGTGATAATCCGCGACGTTTGTTAGGTGACGCCCCCATCTTGAATTCAAGCACGCCTCCTTTCAAAATGTCTTCATGTGTAATGTACATCTTGTCGTATACCTTACCGTTCAATTTCAGCGACTGCACGTAACGTTTCTTGTCGCTGACACCCGGCGCTTTGATCTCCAATGTCTTTCCATTAGGAAGTGTCATCTTCAGATAAGGCAGGTAGGGCGCTCCCAATACATACTGGTCTGTACCAGGACAAACCGGATAGAAGCCCATCACAGAGAAAAGATACCATGCTGACATCTGTCCGCAATCATCATTTCCACCCAATCCGTTAATATCATTCTTATACATCTTATTCAGAATCTCACGCAGCCAGTACTGTGATTTCCACGGCTGGGAAGTCCACGCATATAGATAAGGAACATGGTGGCTCGGTTCATTACCATGCACATATCCGCCGACCAAACATTCTTCCGTAATATCCTCATTATGCTCATAGTACTTCTCCGGCAGATGCATGGAGAACAGTTCATCCAGTTTCTGCACGAACGTCCCTTCTCCTCCCATCAAGTCGATCATGCCAAATACATCGTGTGGCACATGAAAAGAGAAATTCCATGAATTGCCTTCGATAAAACCTTCACCATAGGTTTGCAATACATCAAACTCTTTCTTGAAAGAACCGTCACTATAACGGGGACGTGCAAAACCAATACTTGTATCATAGATAGTACGATAATTGAGGGCACGCTTTCGGTAAGTCTCCGCTATTTCCTTGTTACCTGCCTTCAAAGCTGTCTGATAGATAGTCCAATCGTCGTATGCATACTCCAAAGTAGAAGAAGCTGCTGTACCACTTTTGTCAAGCGGAATATATCCCAGCTTCATATAATCAGCTATACCTTCATAATACGGAACGGTGGATGTACTGACCATTGCCGCCAATGCCTCATCCACATTCGAAAAGACGCCTTTGGTTATTGCATCCGCCAGTACAGACACAGCATGATAACCGCTCATACACCAGTTTTCATTTCCCATCAGACTCCATATCGGCAACATTCCGTGCACGCTTTGTTGCTCATGTTTAATCATGGATTCCACCATATCCGCATTGCGTCCCGGTTTCACCAGATTCAAGAAAGGATGTTCCGCACGATAGGTATCCCAAAGGGAAAATATAGTGTAGTTGGTAAATCCTTCCGCCCGGTGTATGTTATGATCCAGCCCACGATAGGAACCGTCTACATCCATATACACAGACGGATTAATCATGGTGTGGTAAAGAGAAGTATAGAACATTGCTTTCTGATCGGGCGTACCTTCGATCTCGAAATGCTCCAGTTCACTATTCCAATCTGTACGAGCAGCTTCCGCCAACTGTTCGAAACTCTTTCCGGAAGCCTCGGCATGCAGATTCTTAATGGCCCCTTCCGTACTGACTGCCGACAATGCCACTTTTACGACCAGTTCCGAATTGTTAGCCGTATCGAAATTAAAGTAAGCCACAATTTTTCGACCTGTGATTTCAGGGAAGTTCTTTTCCATCTTGAAACGACGCCAAAAGCCATTGTACAATACTTTTTCCTTATCCTTATATCCGTAGTCTTTAATCGGCTGTGACAAAGAGATAGCAAAATAGGTATAATTCGTACGCGCCCATCCATTGGTGATACGATATCCGGTCAACAGAGTATCGTTTTCGACTCTCAAATTGGCCCATAGAACTTTGCCGTCATAATTATAAATACCATGCACCAGATCCAAAATCAAATGACCATCTTTTCCTTTCGGGAAGGTATATTTATGTATACCCGTCCGTTGTGTTGCTGTCAGTTGGGCCTTAATGCCATAATCGTCCAGTATCACTTCATAATATCCGGGAACAGCTTTTTCTGTAGCATGGTCAAAACGTGAACGGTATCCCTCTTCCGGATAATCCGCCCGACCGGGATTTAACTTCACATCGCCAACAGCAGGCATCAACAAGATGTCTCCCAAGTCAGAATGTCCCGTACCACTAAGATGAGTGTGACTGAAGCCAACAATGGTCTTGTCCCTATATTGGTAACCAGCACAATACTCGTAGGCATTTTTCTGATAAGCTCCATTTATATTATGCGGAATTGTGTCTGTGTCCGGACTCAACTGTACCCATCCGAAAGGAGTGCAAGCACCGGGAAAAGTGTGCCCCATCCCATTGGTCCCGATAATCGGATTCACATAGTCTACCGGCTGTTGAGCTATGGCGGACAAAGTTACTGCCGCCATAGTCATCATCAATACTTTCTTTCTCAAATTATTCATATCAGCTTACTTTGCGTCACGAGAGAATGAATACGGGAAGTCTGATTCGTTGATACCTCTTCCCTTATTCGGTTTGTTATCCATATCAAACACCAGACGACCGCCTTTCAACAGATCGAAATGGTTCAGATAATTCTTTGTATAATTCTTGCCATTATAATTCAATGAACGAATATAACGATTATCATCGTTATTCTTCGGGGCGGAGATTTCCAATTTCTTGCCGTTCTCCAGTGTAATCGTTGCTTTCTTAAAGTAAGGAGCTCCCATCACATATTCATTGCTGCCCGGACATACCGGATAAAATCCCAATGCAGTAAATACATACCAAGCCGAAGTCTGACCGTTATCTTCATCTCCACAATAACCGTCCGGAGTAGGAAGATAGAGGCGGTTCATCGTCTCACGCAACCAATATTGGGCTTTCCACGGTTCGCCGGCATAGTTATACAAGTAGATCATGTGCTGGATAGGTTGGTTGCCATGTGCATAGTTACCCATGTTAGCAATTTCCATTTCACGAATCTCGTGAATCACTCCTCCATAATAGCTATCATCAAATACAGGAGGAAGATTGAATACAGAATCAAGCATACTGACAAACATCTTCTTGCCGCCCATCAGGTCAACCAGTCCTTGTACATCGTGGAATACCGACCATGTATAATGCCAACTATTTCCTTCCGTAAAGGCATCTCCCCATTTAAAAGGATTGAAAGGAGTCTGGAAAGTTCCGTCGGAATTCTTTCCCCGCATCAACTTAGTTTCCGGATCGAACAGATTACGGTAGTTCTGACTCCTTTTCTTATAAACATCCAGTTCTTCTGCCGGACGGCCTAATTTTTCACCCATACGGTAAATGCACCAGTCATCGTATGCATATTCCAATGTGCGTGCCGCATTCTCATTAATTTTCACATCGTATGGCACATAGCCCAGTTTGTTATAATATTCATATCCACGGCGTCCGGTAGTAGAAACTTTCGGATGTACGCTATTGGCCCCTTTCAGTAGGCCTTCGTACATTTTTTCTGCATCCGCTTTGGTTACATTCTTCATGAAGGCATCCGCCACTACAGAAGCTGAATTGTTCCCAACCATACAACCACGATGGCCCGGGCTTGCCCATTCAGGAAAGAATCCACTTTCAAGATAGGTATTCAACAGGCCTTCCTGCATCTTCTCACCCATTGAAGGATATATCAAATTAACAAATGGAAACAAGCAACGGAAAGTATCCCAGAATCCAGTGTCGGTAAACATATATCCCGAACGGATTTCACCATTATAGGGGCTGTAATGCACAGTTTCTCCCTTACCGTTTACCTCGTAAAACATACGGGGAAACAACACCGAACGATACAAGCAAGAGTAGAACGTACGCATACGGTTCTCATCGCTGTCTTCAACCTTGATACGCCCCAAGACATTGTTCCATGCCTTACGACCGGCCTCTTTTGTCTGTTCAAAAGTCTTATTACCAATTTCCTTCAAGTTCAGTTCCGCCTGTTCGGGGCTGATGAATGAGGATGCCACTTTTGCATGCACTTGTTCTCCTTTTTTCGTCGAAAATCCGATAGCAGCACCCACGTGATTGGATTGTAGTTCGAGATGTGTTTCAACCAAATGATAGTCTGCCCATACTTTATTGAAAGTAAAAGGCTTGTCGAACTCTATCACAAAGTAATTTTTAAAGTTTTGAGGAACACCGCCACTATTGCGTGTCGTATAACCAACTATTTTATTTTCTTCGGGAATCACCTTCACATACGAACCACGATCGAAAGCATCTATTACCACATAGGCATCGGAGGTTTCAGGGAAAGTGAAACGAAAATGTGCACAACGTTCTGTCGGAGCTATTTCAGTTGTCATGTCATACTCTGACAAATAAACACTATAATAATAAGGAGTGGCTTTCTCTGCTTTGTGAGAGAACCAAGAAGCACGACTATCCTGATCAATCTTCAACTGTTTAGTCATCGGCATGATTGAAAACTGACCGTAGTCATTGATCCACGGACTGGGCTGATGGGTTTGCTTGAAACCTCTGATTTTGTCGGATGCATAAGTGTAAGCCCAACCGTCACCCATCTTTCCGGTTTGTGGCATCCAAAAATTCATTCCCCAAGGCAACGCAATGGCGGGATATGTATTTCCATTGGATAGTGATATTTTCGAATCAGTCCCCATTAAAGGATTCACATAGTCTACCGGTTGCTTTTGTGCAAAGGTAGAGGAAACTCCCAATAGCAGGGCTATTGCGAAAGATAGTAGTTTCTTTTTGTTCATGGTCTACGAATTAAACTATTAATACTAGATTATCAAGTCTTTTTTATTTATGTTACAAATTAAAGCATCTTTCAGCAATTATCAGTCCTCTGATACGCCAAAATAAGAAAAAATAGCAGTATAGTCAACCAAAGGAAACGAGTGTCAACGAGAGTACAAGTTAAACAACTGAGAATCAAAACATAATATTTATGTGTATACAATGAGAGTACAACCGAAAGACTAACCGTTTAAGCAATAGAGAGAGGATAATTAGCCTTTACCCTCTCTCCAATTCTATCAGAAACAAATATTTATTATTACCTAATTAATTCCATCCCGGGTTCTGATGTCCTTCCAACGCAGGATTAGCCTGAATTTCATCTAACGGGATAGGCCATAACAAAGCATATTCAGGAATGGCACCGGCTCTTGTGCTTCCATCTGGCTTGTTTTGGATTTGAGCCGATGCAAGAGCAGTCCATTTCAATTTTCCTGATTCTGTAGATGCTTCCGGATACAAACGAGTACGGCGAATGTCGTCCCAAATCTTAAATTCCAACGGTAACTCATGTAAACGTTCAGTCAAAATCGATTGTATTAAATCATTTCCTGTAGCCGTCTCATCTGCCAATCCAGCACGTTTACGCACTTGATTGAGATAATATTTAGCTCCACCGACAGCATTATCTTCATGATTTGTACGTGCCAGACCTTCGGCCGCAATCAGCAAGACTTCCGCAAAACGGAATACCGGCATATTATAATCACCGTCGTGACCGCTAATCAAAGCATTTTCATCAAACCACGCCCAGTTGCCTGCATTGTTCAAAGTATAAGTCTTTCCTGCAGCATCGGTATATTTCTTAAAGAAGAACTGTTTCTCATGTCCTCGAATATCATTAGAGGCATAGCTGTTAAGCAACATATCACAGGGAAGGTATGCATTATACAGCACGTCTCCTCCCGGATGGAACACTCCCCATTGGAAAGCATCTGTACCAATAGAACGACAAGCATAAGAGTTACCTACACTATAATCACTATAATTATATTCTTTAGCATAAATGATTTCAGCTGATTCTTTCGTTGTCTTAATCACATTATACGCAGAGTTCAAATCATCAGTCGTTCCATTCGGATGAATAAGTCCGTGAGGACTATCATTAATCACTTTCAATGCCATCTGTGCAGCTTTTCCATAATAGTCTGCCCCCCCGTTTAACGGTGCACCAGCCCATTGTAGATAAACTTGTGCCAGCAAAGTCTGCGCCATTGCTCTGGTAACATAACAGCCATTTTCATAGAACGTTTTATTCGGCAATGCATCCCCGTTGACAATATCCAGCAAGTCGGCTTCAATTTTCTTATAAACCTCTTCAGCAGAAAGACGTTCTTTGTACATACCTTCTGTAGATGTGTAAGGTTCTGAAATATAAGGAACACCACCAAATTCTTTGACCAGCCAGAAATATCCATATGCACGGAAGAATTTACCTTGAGCCACATAATTATTAATAGTAGCTTCATCCAGCACACCGGTCATTGTCGGAATATTGGCAATAACAAAGTTGGCACGTGAAATACCTTTATAAAACTCATGCCAGTATTTCATTGCAATATCATCAAAAGATTCAATATTGAAATTACACCCTTCGGATGCCGTAGTAAATGTTCTATCCTTACGCTTATCAACGTACAATCCGGACACAATACCACCCCACATTGTCGCTTTAGGAGTCCAGCCACCGCCTACATCAGTGTTGTGTAAATAAGGTACACCACCGAAATACAATGCGTTCACACCCGACTCCGCATCAGCTTTCGTCTTCCAGAATTGGTCAGATGACTTCATATCCAATGGTTCTTCTTTCAGGAAATCGTCGCATGAATTCAGCAACACAGAAAGTGAACACATACAAAATGCAGATATATATACTTTTAATAGTTTCATAATTCTTATAGTTTTTATAACGGTGAATTAAAATGCTACATTAAGACCGAACGTAAACGTTCTCGGACGCGGATAGGTGAAGAATTGGCGGTTAGCCCCCCATTTGTTGTCACCTAAACGAGATGAGTTATCCGGATCATATCCGTTATAGTCCTTAGAAGTAATCAGGAATGCGTTATTCACATTCGCATACAAACGCAATGAAGACAGACCGATCTTCTTAATCAGTGTCGGATTGAAGGTATATCCGAGCTGAATCATGTTACAACGCAAATAAGAACCATTGCAAACCCAGTCATCATCTGCCTGGTTATTAGCTCCCTGACCAAAGTTATTCAGACGAATTGCCTGTTCTTTACCCGACGGATTGAGAGTTGGATGCCATGCTTCCTTATAAAGACGGTCTATACCGTTAGTTAGGAAACGGGCTACAGTAGAGTGATAATATTCTTGCATCACGTCCACCCCCCATGTAAACTGGAAGTCTAAAGTCAAATCAAATCCTTTATAATTGAAGGTATTGATGAATGAGCCCATCCAGTCAGGTAATCCGTTACCGATAATTTCGCGTTTCTTATAAGTTACCTTTTCACCAATAGTGGAAGGTATGTTCATTGTCTCCGGATCCCAGTTAGACGGAATACCATCGTAAATACCGGCACGCTTATAACCATAGAAAGAGGAAAGCTCTTCACCTTCACGAATCAACATATCGTAACCCACAAAACCGTCGGTCGTAATCTGACGCTTACCGGTGACAGGATCAACAGATGCACTTTCATCCAACTTCTCTACACGGTTTTTGTTGAAACCTAAATTAAGAGTGGAAGTCCACTGGAAATCATGTGTCTGAATAGGATATGCTGTAACCAGAATATCTACACCACGATTGGAAACGGCTCCAATATTATCCATAATGGAAGAGTAACCTGTTGATTCAGGAACCGGACGGTCGAGCAACAAATCCGAAGTATACTTATAATAATAGGAAATATCGAAATTCAGTCTGTTATTGAATAAACCCAACTCGAATCCTAAGTCCCACTGTCCTGTCTTTTCCCATTTCAGGTCCGGATTAGGCATATTGTCCAGATAAGACACTACATGCAGAGCATCACCAATGATCGTATTCGACTGGCTCACCGTAGCCAATGATTTATATGTACCAATTTCCGAATTACCTGTCAGACCGTAAGAAGTATGTAATTTCAGCTTGCTGATCAATGAGTTATCTTTCAAAAAGTCTTCATTAGAAATCATCCAACCCAAGCCGACTGACGGGAAAAATGCATATTTATTGTTCTGTCCGAATTTGGAAGAGCCATCATAACGACCGGTTACGGTAGCCATATACTTGTTGTCATAAGAATATGCCAGACGCAAGAAATAAGAGTTCATCGCCCACTTGTCGTAATCATTGCCTACAGAAGGACGGTTCGTTCCGGAACCTAAATTATAATATCCGTAGAAGTCATCAATATACTTACTGTCGGAAGCTTCGAATTTGGTATAATTATACTCTTGCCAAGACATACCCGCCATTGCATTAATGTGATGTTTGTTTATATCTTTCACATAAGTCAAATAGGTTTCTTCCTGCCAATACAAAGAGTTGGAGTTATTTGCAGAAGCTGCTCCCTCGGAACTTTGATTAATCATCGGACGCGGAGTGAACGGCGTATAGTTAGCATCACGATTATTGTGGTAGTCGATACCGAACTGGGTCTTCAAATCCAATCCTTTCATGAGATGGAAAGTCAAAGCAGCATTACCAAAAATCTGCGTACGATATTGCATAGCCTGCATCCGTTCGAGCAACTCAACGGGATTACCTACACCTTCCGGGCTGAATCCTTGTTTTCCGCTATTAGGATCAGTCTGATTATTGAGAATAGAGCTTGTATTAATAATGTTCGTCTGCGTATATTCACCATCCAGCTTAACCGGTAAGAAAGACAACTGTTCGATCATTGTACGCAATGCGCCTTGTCCGTAAGGGTTATCAGAAGTTCTATTACCCCAAGTATGATTTACTAATAAATTAACGGAAGTAGACAGCCAATCAGTCGGTTTGTCATCATATGCCAATTTTGCATTGATACGTTTGAAGTAAGAATTCAACAAAATACCCTGTTGATCGGTATAATTGATGAATGCTCCGATAGAAGATCCTTCTCCTGTACGTTGGATACTGATCTGATGGTTATGAGAGATGGCAGTGCGGGATGCTTCATCCTGCCAGTTGGTATTATATTTCGGAGAACCGTCTGCATTGAACAAACGTTCGTCTGTGAATATCTGTGACAGATCAGTTGTGAAGTTCTTGCCTTGAAATTCGTTGGCATTTTCCAATCCCTGCTTGAAGGTAGACATCCATTCGTTAGCATCCATTACGTCTATTTTTCTAGCCATCTTACCGATAGACAATGAACCATCATAGGAAACATGGACTCCTTTTCCTGCATTACCGCGCTTGGTAGTCACCATGATAACACCATTCGCACCACGGGCACCATAGATGGCAGCAGAGGAAGCATCTTTCAATACTTCGATAGATTCGATATCATTCGGATTAAGCAATTCGAAGTTTGACATCACCACTCCATCTACTACGTACAGCGGTGATGCCGACGCGTTGATAGTAGAAATACCACGAATGATGACACGTGATTCTCCACCCGGCTGACCGGTATTAGAGAAGATATTCACACCGGCCACTTTACCCTTCAATCCGTCAAGCGCATTGAATGATTGTGCTTTCAGCATGTCTTTACCTTTGGCTGTGGAAATGGAACCCGTCAAGTCTGATTTGCGCATGGTACCATAACCTACAACGACTACTTCGTCCAGTGCTTTCGTATCCGATTGCAGAACTACGTTCAGAACATTACTCTTTAATTCCGAGACTTTAAATTCTTGTGTGATATAACCAATATACGAAAACACCAAGGTGGCATTGGAAGGAACAGAGAGAGTGTATTTACCGTTAATGTCAGTGATTGTTCCTGTACTACCGTTTTTAACTTTCACCGTACCACTGATAACCGCCTCTCCCTGATCATCGGTTACCGTACCGGAGATTGATTTTACAGATTGAGCATTCATGCCCAAACTCAACATCATACCTATTACAAATAAGGTAAGATACTTTAGTTTTTCATTCATAATTCCTTTAAATTTGATTAGTAATAAGGTTAATTCCCTTTAAAAAGATTGTTGCAAATAAAGGCTATTCGAATAAAAGTCCAATGCTCTACCTTGCCAAAAAAACGGCAGAATAAAGACACATATCTAAAGCACAGAATGGTAAATTAGAGCACAGATTAACACACTAATAATCAATACAATAAAATCGACAAAAGGAATTTAGAGCACAAGGTTGTGACAAACAAATAAATAATAATGTTTCCCAACTAATCACCTATACGAAAGAATTTAACCTGACAATCAGCATACCTTTCGCTGTTCCCGATAATCTTTCGGTGTCATCCCGAACCGACGGGTAAACTCTTTATAAAAATAAGACCGGCTGGAAATACCGACCTCCATAATAACATCTTGAATAGAAAGTTCTTCATCAAGTAACAGGCGGGCTGCCTTTTCCATACGGTAACTCTTTATTAAATCACCGGGAGCAGTATTGGAAATTTCCTTGAATTTACGATAGAACTGACGGGAACTCATTGCCATACGATCAGCGATCAACGTTGAGCCCAGTTCTTCCTTGTCCAGGTTTTCTTCAATCACCTTTAACAATTTACGAATAAAATCAGCTTGTTCGGTAGTTGTACAGACAATCTGTCCCGCCAAATCTCCCAGTTCCTCCATATATATCTGCTTCGCTTCCCGCTTTCCATAAATAGCATTATGGACAACTTCCCGCAAGAATAATATATCATAAGGAAGTACAATATAAGAATCAGACCACAAGATCAGTTCCCGCTGAATGGCCGAACCAACTTTCCAGGTTAACAATGGAATAAAAGCTGTCTTTGAAAGCAGAGTACGATTCCGGCTAACATACTCCATAAAAGTACTTTCAGCATTGGCATACATTGTCATATCCACTAATAATAGAGCCGGAGCCGACCGACGAATTTCGTCAAAAGCAAGCTGCACACTCTTTACTTGATGAACCACGTATTCATCAGCCAGGAAATTACTAATCAACCAAGTCATTTCATCTCTGTCTTCCAACAAAAGCACAGTTTTTTTCCCTTGTTCACCTGCTACTGTCAAGACCGCCGGTTCAAAGATAATCGTCAACCGACTACCACTCTCATCATCATCATAACGAAGAACGGCATGAATACGTTCCAAAGCTGACCGTACAAAACCTAAAAGTAAATGCACAACAAACACATGATCGGAATCTTTCTCCGTCACTGAAGAAGCTTTATCTGAAAGATATTCATACAACGCTTTCGCAGTAGCATCTTTAGAAGAAAAATGTAGCTGCATCTTACCATCCTGTTCTGACATTTCTACTATTACGCCATGAGTACCCTTCATTTCAGTAATCCGGAGATAGCAGCAATAAAGAATACTGTATAACGCATTCTTGTAAACTGGAAATGTTAAGTGTTCCGGAATCATTGACGATATAGAAGAATGATCAATCCCTTGTTCTTCCAACGTACGCAACACCTCTTGAGAAACTCCCTGTATACTCATACGCGCAGAAACAATAAACCGATCCGGAAAGAATTGTTTAAGTTCTTCCAAAAACAGAGCGTCAGGATTAAGAAGTGCGCTCATCACAGTTTCGCGTATCAGTGACACTTTCTCAAGACATTGCTCATAAGAAAGATTCTCTGCACGCAATTGGTCACAATAATTATAAATAAGAGTAAAATCTTCAAGCATCCTACGGTTTGTATATACAGTCTCGGATTTCCGGCAACTTTCTGTCCCCATCAGTGTTTTCATCATCCGTTCCTGAAGGTAGTTTTTACGTAGCAAATATATCACGTACCCTAACAACAACAAAAAAATGATCAAATAAACAAAATAAGCCGCCACCGATCGATACCAGGGAGAAAGGATATATACCGGAATAGAAAAATGCCGATATTCTGTATCAAATACATCCCTCTTATAGCGTACCTTAAAGATATAATCACCTGCCGGCACTCCTGTATATGAGGCTTCATTAATACTACTAAAAGAGGTCCAATCCTTATCATATCCTTCCAACTGGTAAGAATATTCTATATCTTCTCCTGATAAAAAATCCGGAACAACAAAAGAAAGTGCAAATGAAACCTCCGTCCCCTTCAACTGTAATGCCTTACCATCGTCTGTATAGTAATCTCCATCCCCCTGAACCACTTGCGTATGTCCAACAGTCAACTTACGTAACAAAATATCCGGATAAAATTCCGGAGCAGCCTGCACCTCTTTATCCAAATAAAGCAACCCGTCAATCCCACCGAAAAAAAGCTCCTGTGTATATGGACACATGTAATAAGCATCATCACTAAACTCACCGATTTGAACACCTGCACTGTAAAAGTAGGCATGTGATGAGCCATTTATCGGATTATATTTAATCAGCCCCCGATTCGTACCAAGCCATAAGAGTCCGTTCTCATCTTCAAGTACACCATGAATCATATCATTGAGCAAACCTTGCTCCCGTCCGATATAGGTAGCTTTCATCTGTTTGCCATTAGAATTCAAACATACCAATCCTGATGTTGTCCCTACATATAACAACCCTCCTTTGGTCCGATACAGGCTGAGCACATCGTCTACCGACTTATGAAGCATTTCTTTCAAAGAAATCACTTTATATTCTTCAGTCCGCTTATCAAACCGTACGAGTCCTTTCTCCCGACTGCCAAGCCACAAAATAGAATCCCCTTCGGGCAACATTGGATAGAACATCGTAATTTCTCGCTGACCGTGAAAAAAATGATAACTTTTCTGCGACTTGAAACGAATGGTACCTGCCTGCTTCTCAAGTATTAATTTATGAAAACCGGAACCGGCTGTCACCACATAAAGTACACTATCATTTTCCTCATAAATGCCATGTATCTCGGTGGGTTGTGCCGGCAGATTCTCCACAGAATGCAAAGCTTTGTCTTCAAAAGAATAGTAAAATAGTCCCGGATCTCCAGATCCTATCCAAAAGCCATCCATATAACGGCTTTGAACCAATTTATAAACAGGAAATTCTTTATTCCATCGTATATAAGACACAACATTTTGCTTTCCTTCAGGAGAGTAAACTGTAACGGCAGAAGCCTCCTCATTCTCACGATAATCCGGTATATGCAGCAGTCCATCACCTTTCGTCCCGAACCATAGTCCACCACTATCGTCTGTCATAACAGAACGTACCTGCCTGCTTAAGTTAGATGACAGTTGATTGAGCATCAAATTGGTGGCAATAGAATATTTCTTAGCATACATAATCGTTCCTTGTCCGTCCGAAGCAACCCATAAGACATTCTGATGAGGATCTCGATAAATACTATATATACGTACATTCCGGTCGACCACTTCTTCTTTATATTTTTGTGAAGTACGGAGACGGACTAACCCATTCGTTCGAAAACCAATAATAATATCTTCATAGAAAAGGGCTATTCCTGCAATAGTTCCATTCTTCTGCACTAATGAAGAAAGGTTACAAATATAAATTTTAGATTGTCGGGAAATATCATAAACATAAAGATCATGCTCACTATCGATAAAACAAAGAACGCCATTCTGATAAAAGACATCTTCAATAGGTTTCGCATGAAAATCAGTAGATGAAACAGTTGAATGAATTGATAATGTGTCACAATCAAAAGCATCCTGCGAAACCTGTAACAGCTCCCCTGTTTGTTGAGTGAAAATCCACAAAACACCATCATCCGTTACGAATGCCCGTTTATCCATATCTTCTACGGGTACTTTCAGATTCTTAATCTGTACAAATCGTTTATAAGATGTATTATAGTAGAAAATTCCACCATGACTCACCACCCATGTGTTTCCTTTAGAATTGGAATGTAGATAATAATCATCTGTAAAGTCATAATATCCGACAACTTGCCGCGAATCCTGTGAAAGACGATTGATACCCAAATGTGTAGAAATCCACAAACAATTATTATCTGCCTGCTGAATAGAATGGATTACATTATTACTCAAAGCTTTGGGGGCTGAAAAATCAGAACGAAAAACTTCCATGTTTCGGCCATCATAACAATTGACACCATCGTATGTACCAAACCACATCAACCCTGTATTGTCTTGAAAAAGACAAAGCACAGCACTATTGGATAATCCTTGCTGATAATCTACTTTCCGGAAGATATATGAATCTTTACCGCCATCTGCTTGACAGACCAATGAATAAATCAATAAAACAAAAGACAAAATCAAGCGTATTTTCATTGTGTTAATCATTAATATCATCTATTAAATATCAGGCAATCGCTTATATGTTCTGTTTCGTAGTGCGAAAGAAAATAGCCATTAATAATCGATGTCTTTAATTCTCTTTACACAAAGATACGTTTTTATACGGAAAATGCAACTCTATTTTATCAAGTACCTCTATTTTTCAGCAACTACTTCACTACTAATTCGCACAATCCAAGGATTCCGCCTCTTTCATTCTTGCCAATTCCCATCCGCGAAACAGCCAATCTTTGCCTCCGTCTCACCACCCCACACCGGAAAAAAATCCTGCCAATTAAAATTATCTGATACAAGAATCCATCGGCTGTTTGAACAACGAACACTGAACCATAATCTACTTTTGAAAAGAAATAAGTATCATTATCAGCTACGGCAGCCAACGATCCCATCATTATAAATAATGCAATCAGTTTTATTTTCATGTCGTACGTTTATCAATAAGCTGTTCAAAACCTGTTAGGTCTCTTGCTGATACTGTTACGGACATTAGCAACATTACTGGCAACACTTGTACTGTTTGTATGTTTTTCAATTTA
>ULOU01037464.1_pt1 | contig 15873 bp, 9 predicted proteins | sample 1952821 | NCBI WGS metagenome assembly ULOU01 (sample SAMEA4835610, study PRJEB28245) | human gut metagenome | biome: gut microbiome; material: fecal sample | place: Denmark | collected 2008 | reverse complement strand
CCCGTCGCAAAAGATTCTGAACAGGAGGTATATAAAGTAATACCATTAGTATTACAAAAAGTATTATAGGAGTAAGCAATATCCAGCTCACCCGTCTTATCCATTTTCGTTTCATGCAGGATGTGTCAGTGTAAAAGTGATACAAAGTAAACAAATTACTTTGAAAAAAGGTTTGTCGAAGAGCTAAAATGTGAGAAAACCAGCGACATCTTCTCTTTTTACTACTAGCCTATGTCTGTGCCGCGCCTTTGGCACAACTGTGCCACGCCTTTGGCACAACCGTGCCAAGCCCTTGGCACAAGTGTGACAACGGAGTGGCACAGATCATACACCGGGAGCTTAATCTGAAGCACATAGTAGCTGAGATCTAACGTGCCTCCAGACCATAATCTTCAGCAGCGCGAATTACTTTGCGAACTGCCTCCAACGCTTCCAACGCAGTCTTTTCTATATCACCGGAGAACGCTTCTCCACGACAAGACTCCAGCCATTTTAATGGAGCAACTGACTCAGAAGCACCTATTAAAATAAAAAGAGGAAGCAGTTTATGAGCCATGGCGGCAATTCCGTCCACCTCCCTGTCAACCAATGCCTGCTGCATCCGTTCGGCATTCTTTCCGGTCTCTTCGACAAAAGTCCGGATAATGGAACGTGCTGCTTCCGGGTCATCTTCCGAGAAGGCGGTAAGTGCAGAGAAATTGAATGAAGGATGAGCACTTTCACGCTTTGAATCAATCTCTGTCAAGGGATTCTCTTCAGGTAGTGCATCTGCTGTCAGTTGCATATCGTGTGTTATATGTGCCTCATCAGCCGCCATCTGACCTTCATTCAAGGTCAGCAACAGTTCTTTTACTGTAAAAGGTTTGTGCAGGCATCCGGCAAAGCCATGTTCATGCAACGCCTTGTCATCCATTTCACTGCGTGCCGTGACAGCAATTACCGGAATATTACGGGCCTGAGGGATATTAGAGGCACGCAATAATTTTACCAGATCAAAACCGTTGATGGCAGGCATCTGTATATCAGTCAGCAGTACATCAAAAGTTGAAGAACGCAATTGTTCTGTCAGTTCCTCCAATTGCTCACAACAGACTGCATCAATGCCATGTTGCTTCAGCATGGCAGCAGTCAGGTTCAGCTGAATCTTATCATCATCAATCAGAAGCACACGGATAACCTTCATAGGTGGGATAGCGTCTGTTTCTTCGTTCAATGTATTCTCTTCAGAAGAAGCATCCTCTCCGGGAACCTCTGCACCTGCCGGTATTTTTCTGATTCTGCTTCCAAAAGGCTTATTCTCCACAATCGACTTACCTACCGGAAAGAGTGGCAACACGACAGTGAAGCAACTTCCTTTTCCCAAGGTACTTTGCACATCGATGGTACCTTCAAGCAGAAGAACCAACTTATGTACGATAGACAATCCCAGCCCGAATCCTTCTTCTCCTTGCGCACCGGGAAGGCGGGTAAATTCCTGAAAAATACGTTCCCGATCTTCTGACGCCATGCCTTTTCCGGTATCCGAGACCGCAATGGTCAGCTTCGAAGCATCATAACTGACAGATAACGTTATCTCACCCTGCTGAGTGAATTTCACAGCATTGGACAAGAGATTATTCACGATCTGCTGAATGCGCAAAGGGTCACTGATATACTTCTCCGATAGCTCCGGAGCAATATGACATTGCAATACCAAGCCTTTTGCCGCTGTCAGCGGTTCAAAGCAAACACGGATTTCCTCAAATAGCTGGGACGGATTAAAAACAATCCGGTTCACTTCTGCCTTATTAAGATCGAGACGGTGAAAATCAAGCAAGTCGCTTACTAACTTCAGTAAATGTTCCGAAGAGCTCTTCATATTGTCCAGGTAGAATCGTTGCCGTTCATCTTCGGTCAGCCGGGACAGCAATTCCGTATATCCCATGATAGAGCCCAACGGTGCCTTGAAGTCATGGGTAATAGCAAGCATCAGCTTTTCACGGGCGACAAGCAAATCTTCCGCCCGCTTATTCGCTTCTTCAAGCTGGCTTCGATAACGATTGCTGCGAGTGATATCCCGCATGATCAGAATCAGAAAAAAAGCAGACAGGAATACAGCACCAATAGCGATGCCTGCAATGATGCTTGCCGAACGCATCCTCACCTCCTGCTGAAGTGCCGCATCCTGACGGGCACGTTCAGTCATTTTCTCCTCATACCCCTTAATCAGGCTATCCATTCTTGCGGTCAACTGTGTGTTCATCCGCTGATACCTCGTACTGGTACGCCGGATCGTTCTTCGCCGTTGCAAGCGTTTCTCTTCGGTAGCCATGCGAATCTTATGCTGAAGAGAATCCGCCGACTTAACAGGTTCCAGAATTGTATCGGTAGCCACTTCCAGAGAAGTGTTGACCAACACGGCAGTATCTTTTTTAGAAGGTGCGAACACTTCCCCCAAGCGTTTGAAAAAGCCTTTCTTTTTGGGGGTAGTTATCAAAGAATCGCGTTTGGTAATGACCCGATGCTGTACCCGTTGCTGGGTAATCACCGAATCCTGCTGTTCGGAGATGATTTCTTCAATTTCTGAAGCGGAAAGCAAGCTGTCATTCGCCTCGCTCAATACCCGCAGCATCTGAAGGGTATTCTGGTCCTTTTCGTGAAGAAGGGTCAGCAGACTGTCTGTTCTCAGATTCTGCTGATCGTCTGCAGCCGACAGTGTTTCCATTTCCTGATGCACAAACACCAGAGAAAAAAGAAGAATCGCCAACAGCAAAATATAGCCAATGGTTATTTTCAGTTTGGTGAAGCGGAAGGAAGCCATAGGCAAATAAAGATTTTGAATTATTTATTTTGAATCGGGGACGGAAGTTTCGTCTTCTGATGGAAACGCCACCATAACATCAGACCGGCACTGGTCAACCCAAAAGGAAATGCCATCCAGACACCTATTATCCCCCATTCCAGCACAAATCCGCAGAAGTAACCGACCGGAAGCGAAATGAGAAAATAAGCAATGAAGGCAATCAGCATCATTAATTTCACATCTGAAATTCCACGCAAAGCATTGGCAAAGGTAATCTGCAATCCATCGCCAAACTGATATACCAGGAATGGGAAAATCAGTGAAGTCACCATAGCCGCCACCTCGGTGCTGTCGGTAAACCAGCCTCCCAAATAATTGCGGCAAAGGAATACAATAGAAGAAAGCACAACACCCAACGCCATCATCAGATGAAAACCGGCATAAGCCGAACGACGTACATTGAGTATATCGCCCTGCCCGTTAAAGTTACTCACACGGACAGCCACAGCAGCCCCCATCCCATAATACATCATGAAAGTAAACTGAGAAATGGCCAGCATGACCTGATGAGAAGCCAGTGCAATCGTGCCCAACCAGCCAATCATCACCGCACTCAAACTGAACGAAGCTGTCTCCATCCCCATCTGAAAAGCAATCGGCCAGCCCAGAGAATTTAAACGTCCGAAGATAGCTTTAGACCATCCCAAACGATAAAAGCCGAGTTTAAAACGAAGAAAACGCGGACTCCGCATAAAGATAATAACAAACACGATCACCATCACGATACGCGAGAACAGCGTACTGATACCGGCACCCAGCAAACCCATTTCCGGCAAGCCCAGCTTTCCGTATATCAGGATATAATTACCAATGATATTCAGTACGTTTCCACCGAGCAATATCCACATGGCAGTTTTAGTGTCCGTAATTCCATCCGTAAACTGCTTGAAGCCATTGAAAAGCATCACAAAGACAAGTGAAGCCAGCAGAACCAGATAATAAGGTTTAATCAGAGGAATAAGTTCCTCCGGCTGCCCCAGATTCTCCACATTGAAGTAAAGGACAGTCATAGCAATTGTGAGTAAGAATGCTACCAATAAATTTGCCAGCAAACTGTTGCGCAATGCCTGTCCTGCCGGAGCATACTGATGAGTTCCATACAAGCCTCCTACAATAGGAGTCAGCCCATACGAGAAACCTGTGCTGAAAATAATCACCAGATTGAATACATTATTAACGAAGGAGGCAGCACCCAGTTCTATCGTACTATGGTGTCCAATCATCAACGTATCGGCAAAACCAAGCACGATAACTCCTATTTGCCCGATTACAATGGGCAATCCGAGAGAGAGCAGTGCCTTGTAATGTTCCTTATATATACTATAGATATTTCTCATTTATTTTTCCGTAGTTAATCGCATATCCCGGCAACTTTGCATCCCGATGTTGCCTCTATTAAATGTCCCACTCCAAAGGAGAGAATCAGGACACTTGTTTTTTATAATAAAGTATCACTCCATTCTCTTTCCGGAAAGCAGACTGGGCAACTCTTTGCAACTGTCCGGCAGTAACAGCGCGATAACGGTCCACTTCCTTTTCCATGTCTTCCGCTCTGCCTAACAGTTCGAACCATGCCAGATTGGTAGCGACATTCAAATAATTGATATTGCCGAATATCTGTGTCGATTCGAATTTATTCTTTACTTTTTCCAGTTCCTGTTCGTCTACAGGTTCTTGTTGCAAACGCTCCAGTTCTTCACGCACAGCCGCTTCCGCCTGTTCCAGCGATACACCTGCCGAAGGTTTGCCGGAGATATGGAATAATCCGGCATCCACACTACCGGAGATATAAGCGTCAATACTTGAAAACAGTTGCTTTTGTTGCACCAGATGCTGATTCAAACGACTGGAACGACCGTTACTCAACAAATCCGACAATATATCAAAAGCATAATAATCCGGATGATCATGGCTGCACATATGATACGCCATGAATAAAGAATCAAGGGGTACGTTTCGCTCTACCGTCAACCGCCTTTCTTCCGTCTGTTCCGGTTCCTGCGGAAGATTCCGTTGAGGAACCTCCCTGCGAGGGATAGGCCCAAACCATTTCTCCGTCAATGCGACTGCTTCTTCAAAAGCAATATTCCCCGTTACAGCCAAGATTGCATTGTTCGGGGCATAGAAACGGAAGAAGAATGCTTTCACTTCTTCCAGTGTCGCATTGGCTATATGCGACAAATCTTTCCCAATGGTAGGCCACTGATAAGTATGTGTCCGGTATGCCAAAGGGCGCAAAAGATGACCAACATCTCCATAAGGCTGATTCAAGCAACGTTGCTTGAATTCTTCCATTACTACTCCACGCTGTACTTCCAGACTCCGCCCACTGAAATCGAGGCTCAGCATACGGTCAGATTCCAGCCAAAAACCGGTTTCTACATTTTGCCGGGGTACAGTGAGGTAGTAATTGGTGATGTCATTATTGGTCCAGGCATTATTCTCACCGCCTGCCAGTTGCAGCGGCATATCATAATCGGGGATATTCACCGAACCTCCGAACATCAAGTGTTCGAACAAATGGGCGAAGCCGGTATGTTCGGGATGTTCGTCGCGTGCTCCCACATTATATAATATATTAAGAGCTACCATCTGTGTACTTTCGTCCTGCGAGTGTACCAAACGCAACCCATTATCCAGAATATGCCTGTTAATCTTCATTCTACTTAATCTAGTACTTCTACTTTTACTATTTTCACGTCTTCTTCGGGGCGGTCGCTACGGTCGGTTTTCACCTGCTGGATTTTATCCACAATATCCATCCCTTCTACCACTTCGCCGAAGACCGTATATTCGCCGTCCAAATGCGGAGTACCTCCTACTGTCGTGTAAGCCTCGACCTGCTCCGGTGTGAAATGAAATTCCGGTTGCTTGGCAGCTTCTTCCTGAGCCTGCGCAAAAAGTTTTTCCTGCAATTCATAGAGACCGTTTTCATCGTTCTCTTTCCGCATCTTATAGATTTCCTTCATATGCTTCTGAGCCAATGTATTGAAAATAACATTGATCTTATTTTCATTCATCTGGCTTTCCATGCCCAGCAAAGTGGAATCATTGTAGACTTTACCTGTTACAATATAGAACTGGCAACCGGAAGATTCCTTCTTCGGATTCACATTGTCTCCCTGACGGGCAGCCGACAAAGCACCTTTTTTGTGAAAATACTTCGGATATACAAACTCAGCCGGAAGTGTGTAACCCACATCTCCTGCTCCCAGCATCTTTCCTTTCGGTGCATTCTTTGAATCCGGATCACCTGCCTGAATCATGAAATCTTTGATAACACGATGGAACAGCGTTCCTTCATAAACACCCTCTTCCGCCAGTTTAATGAAATTATCACGATGTTTAGGCGTCTCGTTATACAACTTAACCTTGATGTCTCCCAAGGTTGTTTCAATCTTAACCAACGTTTCGTTGTCCATATTTCCTCCTTTTTTTGTTCCGGTTTTGCAGGCTGTAAGTCCGCAAAACGATATGGTTAATAGTAAGTATGCAATCTTTTTCATAACACTTTTATTTAATTTAAGTTTGCAAATATACTACTTTCGCCCAAATCCTCTTACCTTTGCAGCATTAAAAAGAGGCAAAAGAGAGTATGATGAAATCCATATTAATTATTGAAGACGATATCACTTTCGGAATGATGCTGAAAACCTGGCTAGGAAAAAAAGGGTTTGAAGTATCGTCAGTGAGTAACATTGCCCGTGCCCAGAAGCACATTGAAGGACAAGGAGCAGACTTGATCCTGTCCGATTTGCGTTTACCCGATCACGATGGTATCGATCTTCTGAAGTGGATGAACGAAAAGGGAATCGATATACCTTTGATTATTATGACCGGCTATGCCGATATCCAATCGGCAGTGCAGGTTATGAAACTGGGAGCACGTGACTACGTTGCCAAACCGGTGAACCCGGAAGAATTGCTGAAAAAAATGTCGGAAGCTTTGCAAGCGAAAGAAACCTCAGCCGTTCATAACACTGCCAAAGCCCCTGCAAAAAAAAGTTCTTCTGCCGCATCCTCCAATAATGCCGAGACTCATCATGCTTATCTGGAAGGAGAAAGTGATGCCGCCAAGCAACTCTATAATTATGTAGGTCTGGTTGCTCCAACTAATATGTCCGTACTGATCAACGGCTCCAGCGGAACGGGAAAAGAGTATGTGGCACACCGTATCCATCAACTGAGTAAACGAAACGATAAACCGTTTATCGCGGTAGATTGCGGTTCGATTCCCAAAGAATTAGCCGCATCCGAATTCTTCGGCCACGTGAAAGGTTCTTTTACAGGAGCACTGACGGACAAAACAGGAGCGTTTGTTGCAGCCAATGGCGGTACTATCTTTTTGGATGAGATAGGCAATCTCGGCTATGAGGTGCAGATACAACTTCTCCGTGCCCTGCAAGAGAGAAAGATCCGTCCGGTCGGTTCCACACAGGAAGTAGCGGTTGATATCCGTCTGGTTTCTGCTACCAACGAGAATCTGGAACAGGCCATCGAAAAGGGAACTTTCCGTGAAGACCTTTTCCACCGTATCAACGAATTTACCCTGCGGATGCCCGACCTGAAAGAACGAAAAGAAGACATACTGCTGTTTGCCAATTTCTTCCTCGACCAGGCAAACAAGGAGCTTGACAAACACCTGATCGGTTTCGACTCGAAAGCATCACAAGCTTTGCTCAACTATCACTGGCCGGGCAACTTACGCCAGATGAAGAATATCGTTAAAAGAGCTACTTTACTGGCACAAGGCAGTTTCATCACTCTTCTTGAATTAGGAACCGAATTGCTGGAGACGACTACTGCTTGTCCGGCAAGTATGGCGCTACGCAATGAAGAGACGGAGAAAGAACACATTCTGGAAGCATTGCGCCAGACCGGGAATAATAAAAGTAAGGCAGCACAATTGCTCAATATCGACCGGAAGACATTATATAATAAACTGAAACTATATAATATCAACCTATAGAATATAAATCAGCGCTATTTATATATTTAGAGGGGGATACGCCAAACTGTTCCATAAAGTGCTTACGCAAAGTACGGGTGTCGGAATACCCAACCATTTCCGAGATTTCCTGAATTGAATAGTGGTTCTCCAGAATTAATGTTGCCGCCTTGCTTATACGTATACTGCGGATCATATCAATAACCGACAATTCACTGCGCTGTTTCACCTTCCGGTATAAGGTTGGCTGACTCATGTTCAATTGCTCCGCCAACATCTTTACATTAAAGTCTACATTAGAAAGATTGGCTTCTATTATAGAGATAAGCCGCTGCAAAAAGGCATCTTCTTTCTCTCCTTCTTCTGACTTCCGTTTCAGCATCAGAGCTTTTGTATAAATCCGTTTCAATCGCTCACGCTGCAAAATCAAGTTATCCACTTTTGTTTTTAATACCTCCGGATTAAACGGTTTCATCATATAATCATCCGCTCCGCTATTGCAGCCCTGCATGATATCAATATCCTCCGCTTTAGCGGTCAACATCAGAATAGGAATAGGAGCAGTCTCCTGCTGCCTACGAATTTCCCGACAGCAAGTAAAACCGTCTTTTACGGGCATCATCACATCCGAGATTATAAGGTCGGGCAACTGTTCTTTTGCCACCCGCACTCCTTCCTCCCCATCCCCGGCTTCATAGACAGTATATCTGGAAGCAAATAAGCTCCGGATATATTCACGGACATCTTCATTATCTTCTATTATCAGCAGACTCTTTTTAACTCCCGCCTCCTGCACATTATTTTCCGACGCCGGAGAAAACGACTCTGGTTCCAAATCCTCATCCTTTATTTTTTCCTGCTGAGCGTCTACAAGCTCATAAGTATCTTTTGCAAAATGCGCTTTTCCTTCGGGAATATAAAGGGCAAAGGTACTCCCTTCATCAGACACGCTCTTTAAAGTAACCAATCCATGATGCAAGTCCATCGTAGTCTTCACAATATGTAGTCCCACTCCTGCCTTTGTTGACATTTCCGGTCTATTATCGCCTGTTATGAACGATTCAAAAATATGTTTCTGCAACTCTTCCGGAATCCCCGCACCCGTATCCGAAACCGTTATCCGGCAATAGCCTTGACCGTTTCTCATGGCAGGAGATACGGAGAGCAGAACATGTCCTCCCGGAGGCGTATACTTAAAGGCATTAGAAAGAAGATTCTGCACAGCCGAAGTAATCTTTCCCTCATCTACCCAATATAAAAGCCTCTCATCGGGTAAATCAACATCAAAGTGCAGTTGTCTGATTTCGGACATCTGCCGGAACGGTTCCGATACATTACGAACCAACTGCACCAAATCAGTCTCTGACAATTGAAGCCTGACCATTCCAGCCTCTATCTTTTGTATATAAAGCAACTGATCGACTAAAGTATGCAGTGAAGTCGCATTCTTATATATGAGTTGCAATTTCTTATAAAAGTCCTCCGACGGACTATACCGTTTCATCAGTTCCTGCACCGGAGCAAGAATCAGAGTCAGCGGTGTACGCAGTTCATGGGCAACTCCCGTAAAAAAGTTCTCACGTTCCACACGTATCTGATGTTCTTTCTCACGCTCCAGGCTGACCGTCAGCAGTTCATGCTTCATCTGCATTTCGTGTTCCATTCGTTTTTGGCGAAGTTTTATCAACCGCATTCCATAAGCTACTCCTCCCAACAATAACAGAGAAACGAAAAGCCGAAAAACAAAAGTCTGGCTCCAATGAGGGAGAATAACAATCTTCAATGAAGTTACCTCCCCAGTCTCACCATTCGGATAAATATTCCTCACTTCAAACACATAATCTCCGGCAGGGAGATTGGTATACGAAGCTCTCTCTCCCTCATCAGAGATCAGCCAATTCCCCTGATAAGGTAAAAGCCGGTAGTTATATTTCTGTCGTTCATCCGAATAGGACAAGTTATTGAAACTCAAGGAGAAGTCCCTATTATCATTATCCAGTACAATCCGCTCTGCAGAAGAGATTATTTGATTGAGTATAATCTGATTATTTACCTTTTCCCCTATCCCAACAGGACGGTTATCAACTTCCAAACCAGTTATCAATACACGCTCATTCGTTGGATAAGCATTTATTTCCTCCGGATTGAAATAAGTCAGGCTCTGATTATTCCCGAAGAATAAAGTCTTATCACTGAATATAGCAGAACGGTTACTACCCGCTATGTAGTAGTTATAGAAAAGATGCTGGCGACGGCCATAACGCGATATGCCGGAGTTACTTCCCAGCCAGACATGCCCCTCGTTGTCTTCTGCCATACAGCCGATAAAGTTACTGCACAATCCGTTATTCGTTGTATAATGCGCGCTGATTGAATTCTCTCGGGGAGACAGGACAGCAAAGCCATCCGTATAACCTATATATAAATTTCCATCCGAAGATGCCAGTAATGAGCGTACCGAACGATATTCCATATTCATTCTTCCCTCATATCCGTTTTCTACGGATATATCTCCGGAAGCAGATTCAACCAATCTGCAAACTCCCATATTACTTGTCCCCAGCCATATTGTCCCATCCTTGGTCTGAACAATCGCACGGATAAAGGGTTGTCTTTTCTCATTCAAATACCGTTCAGCAGATAACTTGACGCATGTACTCTCCTGATGATTATACAACAGCAGCCCATCGCCCGTACCTACGTAGAGCCTGTTCTTATTATCCATATATAAAGCCCATACCGAAGCCCTGTTGGCAACACCATCCACCAACAATGAATGAACAACAAAACGACCGGTCCGGATGTGGCAGACAGTCAAAGTGCCGTCTATATTGCCAAACCACAGATTTCCGTCTGCGTCTTCCAGAGCACATAACATCGTTTCTTCGGATTTTCCACTTCCTGTATCTACTTTAGAAAAACTAAGTTTTTTCCCTTGTACGTATGGCATGTCACTTCGCATGATTCCTTTATGATAGGTCGCTAACCACACTCGATGATTATCATCCAGAAGGATACTGCATATTTCGTTATGTCTGTCCTGATAATAACGGTCATAGAACTGTGACCTCAAATCCGAATACATCACCCCTCCCCCATTAGTTCCAATCCAAAGAAGGCCATTCGGATCATAATAAGCAGAAATCATACGCGTTTCCAGATTCCGGTAAATCTGCGTATGTGTATTGCTATAAATCTCTGATGTCAATTCTTCCGGCTGCTTTTCATCCGGCATCAATAGTGTATAGCCACCCCATGTCACTGCCAGATATCGATTGTTACCAACAAATACAATCTGATAAACATCTGTATGGGAAAGGAGATTCTCCTTTCCTGTTCCACCAAACGAAATTCGGTCAATATGTCCCGACTTCGTATGATAGCGTACAATACCTTTGGCAATGGTTGAAATCCAGACGATACCGTCTTTATTTAAAATGGAAGTAACTTGTAACGGTTTTCCGTCTGCCAACGATATCTTTTGATACGATTCCGGAGTATCCGGATGAAACAGAATCAGATTCCCCCGATTAGTAGTCAGCCATATCCCGTTCTTATCTTCTTCACGATAACAGATAGAAGAAAAGAGCTCCGTTTTTTCCTCTAATAACTGAAACTCCTTTTGTATGTTTACCCGAACAGCATATTCTCCCTCTTCCTCACCTTGTTCTATCTCCCATTGATAAAGTATCAGCCTGCTTCCTGATATTCCCCAATAGGAAGAATCATCAGCAACTAAGACATGAGTAACACCTGTCGAAATAGCAGAATCAACGCATTTCGGAAGAAAAGTTTCCAGCTTTCGGTTGAAGTAATAAAGAAATCCATCAGATACGACACCTAAAAGATCATCTGACAACCTCACAATACCGGAAACTGAGACATAAGCCTCAGCAGGCTTAAAGTTCTGAATCGTTTTTCCATCATAACGGCTTAATCCGTTATCCGTACCAAACCACATAAATCCGTCTTCATCCTTATATATGCAAGGAATCGTGTTATCTGCCAATCCATCCCTCATCGTCAGCAATTGAATATCTTTATCAAAAAAAGCATAAGCAGGATGCAGCGGATAACAGATCAGAATCAGAAGTGTCAGAATTAGATTTAAGTGCTTCATTCTATTAATCAATTTATAGCAAATAAACGAAATTAAGTCAAAACATACAAAAAATAGAATGAAGAAATGGACTTCTGAATTAAACATGTATGTTGAATGAAAGAAACAGGTATACTCGGAACCACATTGTTTGCATACATTTGCAACCGTATAACAATTTCATGTACACCTTTAAATAATACATACGATGACCTTAGTTGATCTTAACTTGTCAGACACAAAAAAACTATTTTTATGATAATGCACATACCAAAGACTAAATATTATCATAAATGGTTGATCGGAGCTACATTCGTCGTTCCGATTCTTCCGCTTGCCGCCCAGACACCTCCGAATCTTGTCTTCATCATGGCAGACCAATATCGGGGTGACGCACTAGGCTGCCTGGGCAGAGAACCTGTAAAGACCCCTTGCCTGGATAATCTGGCTTCCGAAGGAGTGCTATTCACCAATGCTGTCAGCAGTTATCCTGTTTCATCGCCTGCCCGGGCCATGCTGATGACAGGCATGTATCCTCTCCATAACAAAGTGGTAGGAAACTGTAACTCACAAACAGCACCTTACGGAGTAGAACTTCCGCAGGAGGCACGCTGCTGGAGTGATGTACTAAAAGACATGGACTACCGTACAGGATATATAGGAAAATGGCATCTGGATTCTCCTTATAAACCCTATGTAGATACCTACAACAATCATGGTAAAGTAGCATGGAACGAATGGTGTCCTCCCGAACGCCGTCATGGATTCGAACACTGGATAGCATACGGAACCTACGATTATCATCTGAAACCAATGTACTGGAACGCCACTGCCCCACGTGACAGTTTCTATTATGTCAACCAATGGGGACCTGCTTATGAAGCAGACAGAGCCATCGAATACATTCAGGCACAAAAAGAGAGTAAACAGCCTTTCGCATTGGTCGTTTCAATGAACCCTCCACATACCGGTTACGAACTGGTTCCTGACAGATACAAAGCCTTATATAAGGATATGGATGTGGAAGCTCTCTGTGCCAATCGACCGGACATACCCGCCAAAGGTACCGAAATGGGAAACTATTTCAGAAATAATATACGCAACTATTACGCCTGTATCACAGGAGTAGACGAGAACGTAGGACGTATCATCGAAACGCTCAAAAGCAATGGACTTTTTGAGAATACCATCGTTGTATTTACGTCCGATCATGGTATCTGCATGGGAGCTCACAATGCTGCCGGAAAGGATATCTTTTACGAAGAATCCATGCGTATCCCCATGATTATCTCTTGGCCGGCAAAGATAAAGCCGCGCAAAGACGACCGTTTAATGATTGCTTTTGCCGACTTGTATCCTTCTCTCTTATCCTTGATGGGATTTCGAAAGGAAATACCCGAAACCGTACAAACTTTCGACTTATCCCGTCAGATTCTGGGAAAGAGTAAAAAAGAGGTTGTGCAACCTTATTATTATGTACAGTTTGACAATCACGCTACCGGATATCGCGGCCTACGTACGGCAACCCACACATTCGCAGTTCACGCAACCAATGGAAAAATAGACGAAACAGTTCTTTTCGACCGAACCAAAGACCCATATCAAATGGATAATATTGCCGGACAATCCCCCCATCTGGTCCGGCAATTCAACAAACAACTCAAGGCATGGCTACTCCATACCAATGATTCATTTGCCCATTATCTGAAACCATAACTAAAGAAACACCATGAAAAAACTTTGCTATCTCTCCCTCTTTATCTTATGCTCAGCTTACAGCTTCGCCCAACAGCAGGACATACCCACCCCCAAGCCTCATCAACTCAAATGGCATGAAGCTGAAATGGGTGCTGTCTTCCATTATGACCTGCATGTGTTCGACGGCATCCGCTACGGGCAAGGCAACAACCGTATCAATCCTATCGAAGATTATAATATCTTCAACCCGACAGAACTGAACACCGACCAATGGGTACAGGCCGCCAAAGCTGCCGGATGTAAATTTGCCGTACTGACAGCCACCCACGAGACAGGTTTCGGACTCTGGCAAAGCGATGTCAACCCTTATTGCCTGAAAGCTGTGAAATGGAGAGACGGAAAAGGAGATATTGTCCGCGACTTCGTAAATTCCTGTCGCAAATACGGGCTGCAACCGGGCATCTACATCGGCATCCGCTGGAACTCACTGCTAGGTATTCATAACTTCAAAGCCGAAGGAGAAGGAGAATTCGCCCGCAACCGCCAGTCATGGTACAAGCGTCTGTGCGAGAAGATGGTTACAGAACTCTGTACCCGCTACGGAGATTTATATATGATATGGTTTGACGGCGGAGCCGATGATCCACGTGGCGACGGTCCGGACGTAGAACCGATTGTTAATAAGTATCAGCCCAACTGTCTTTTCTATCATAACATCGACCGTGCCGACTTCCGATGGGGAGGTTCGGAAACAGGTACAGTAGAATATCCTTGCTGGTCTACCTTTCCCGTTCCCTGTTCACATCATAAACGCATTGAAAGTAACATCGATCAGATCGAACTCTTAAAGCACGGTGACAAGAACGGCAAATACTGGGTACCTGCAATGGCAGACACTCCGCTACGAGGAGCAAACGGTCGCCATGAATGGTTTTGGGAACCGGATGACGAAAATAATATCTATCCGCTAAACACTCTGATGAACAAATATGAAAAGTCAGTAGGAAGAAACGCTACCCTCATTCTCGGATTAACTCCTGACCCGACCGGGTTAATCCCTGTCGGAGATGTACAGCGCCTGAAAGAAATGGGAGACGAAATCAATCGTCGATTTTCCTCTCCGATAGCCCGCATTTCGGGACAAAAGAAAAGCCTGACACTGAAATTTGAAAAGAAGCAACCGGTCAATTATTGTATTATCCAGGAAAACATTAAAAACGGAGAACGCATCCGACAATATCAAATAGAAGCCAAAGTGGACGGAAAATGGCAAACCGTCTGCACAGGAGAATCGGTAGGACACAAACGGATCGAAAAGTTTGAACCGGTAGAAGCCACTGCATTAAAACTGACTGTAACCGAATCGATCGCATTGCCGGATATTATTAATTTCAGCGCATATTCTGTAAAATAGACAAGAGGCATGAGAAGATTTATCCACATCTGTTTATGGACATTGACGGGCATCTTTGCTACAGCATCGCTGTCTGCCCAGAACCCGTTTACCTACCATAAAGGAAAAACATACAAAGATGTTGCAGCTTACCGGATGGAAAAAAATATCGACCTGAATACCTATACTCCATCTACCCCCATAATATACGAACAGCAAGTACCGGAACATCAGGGTACACTTTCGTATAAAGTTGCACTTCCTTTGTATGTTCGTGGAATATTCTTCAGTCGTGATTCCCGTCCCGACGACTATCAATGGCCGAATAACACGAACCGGTTACTTCCTTGGGTATTCAGCCGCCTGGAAGACCTTACACGAAGCGATTATGAAGGTATCCCTTCCAATGCTCTACCGTCCGTATCGGGTGATGCACTACTCTTTGAACTCTCTGATGGAGAGTACTTATTCGCCAAGGCCATTGCTGGCGACAACAGCCTCAGCTGGTTTCAAGTTAATCAGGACGGGACAATCACGCTGTATATCTCCACGTTGGGAGAAGACGCACTAAACGGACAACTCCCTCTCCTTCTTATCCGGAAATCTTCATCTGTATATCATGTATTCAGCGATGCCTACCATTCGTTAACGGCAGATAATGCAGCAGTGCCCACTCTCCGTAAAAGAACCGACAAACAGTATTTCGATGCTTTTAACTATTTGGGGTGGTGTACTTGGGAACATTATCATTTTGATATCGATGAAACAAAAATACTCAATGATATCGACGCCATTGAATCATCGGGCATACCTGTACGTTACATATTAATTGACGATGGTCACATTGCGAATAAGAACCGCCAACTGACCAGTCTCGTTCCCGATAAAAAACG
>ULOU01053662.1_pt1 | contig 16585 bp, 16 predicted proteins | sample 1952821 | NCBI WGS metagenome assembly ULOU01 (sample SAMEA4835610, study PRJEB28245) | human gut metagenome | biome: gut microbiome; material: fecal sample | place: Denmark | collected 2008 | reverse complement strand
CCGAAGAGCGTCATCATTTGCGCCTTATCCATCTGACCGTTTCTCACATACCATCTTGTGAAATTCGCAAATCCGCCTATTGAAGCCCCGCCGGCGGTATTCATAGCGCGGTAACGCATACGGCCGAACGGGATTTTAACTATCGCAACCACGGCATTTGCGAGTATTACGGTGCAAATCATTGCAAACGCAAAGTTTATAAGCTTTTTTATGGATTCATCGGAGAAATTCTTTACGGCAAGGGTTCCGAACAGCATAAAAAGCGCCGCCAAAAACAGCGCAATCCCCGACAAAAAAGCCGAGCCCTTGTAGCTCTCCGCATTCAGGTGTTGTAAAAGATAGCCCACGGTCTCACTTAAAAATGCGTAATATGCCGCAGTACCCGCTATTACGCCTATAACTTCAACAATATCCTTTATCGGGCGTTTTTTCCAAAATCTGCGAACACCCCAAAAGAGTATCTGTATACTGAATGCAAGCATAAAATAAACAGGCGCGCTGCCGATGCTCTCAAATGTGGCACCGAACGGGTCGTTAGTGTAATACGAATGTGACGCCAAAGCATGCCGCGTCAGGATATCGCTCACCTGCAAATCGGTAAACGTAGCGGTTAAAAGAAGTCCGCCGAACAAAACTACAAACAGCAATATTGAAATCAGGGTTTTGGATTTTTTTGTCATTTCATGTACCCCTTTCGGATAGATATTTTACATAAATTTTACCATAAATCAACATTTAAGGCAATTAAAATTTTTATCCTGCCGTATGGTTTGACAATGCATTTTGCGTATGCTAAACTCTTCCTAAAAAATTAACGGAGAGATAAATGAAAACACTTTACATATCGGATATGGACGGAACGCTCCTGAATGACGGCGGGAAAGTAAGCCGCCGCAGCGTCGAAATAATAAATGAGCTTATAAAAAAAGGTATGCTGTTTACCGTTGCTACCGCAAGAAGCGCAATGTCTGCCGCAGAGCTTTTGAAGGATATTGATATATCCGTGCCGGCGGTGCTTATGAACGGTGTGTTTCTGTTTGATTTAAAGAACAAAAAAGCGGTTGCCTACCACGAGATACCGAAGGACGCCTTTTTTGCGATAACGGAAATATTTGTGCGAAGGAACAAATCGCCGTTTGTCTTTTTCTACGGTGACGACGGAAAATTCACAATAGAATACACTGATTTCAAATTGCCCATTCACCGTGATTTTTACGAAAAAAGGAAGGGTAAATTCTTCGGCGAATTTAAAAAAGTCTCCGAATACGAGATTTTAGACGATATGCACCCCGTTTTTATAAGTCTTTCCGACGGATATGACGAACTGAAGCCCATCTATGACGCAGCGCAGAAAATAAACGGAGTTACCTGTTCTTTTTACGCCGACACATACACCCCATACTGGTTTCTCGAAATATACAGCAGTAAGGCGAGTAAGGCTAACGGCGCACAGGAGGTTATGGCTCTGGTCGGCGCGGACAAAATCGCGGCGTTCGGCGACAACAGAAACGATATACTTCTGTTTTCGCTGGCGGACAGAAAATACGCCGTCAAAAATGCTGTCCCGGAGCTTCGGCAGATTGCCGATGAAGTCATAGGGGAAAACAATGATGACGGCGTAGCTGAATTTTTAAAAAAGGATTTTAAGGCATAATATGTTTTAAAATCGGTATTTTTTTGATGACGAACGACAGTACGGCGCATATAATATATGCTATAAACGGCATAAACACCGAATAATACACTGGGTGCTCCGCAAAAACAGTCACCTTGTCAAATGCATACAAAACGAGCATATGCGTAACATATATTCCGAGGCTGAGCGACGACAGGGCTCTTATGAATTTTTCCGGAATAACCCTGAAAAGCCGCGCCCATTTGATATATTTCGCTGCCGTAAACACGGCGGCGGACATAGGCAGGCAGGCTATCGACGTATAGTCCATAAACAAAGTGTCGGTTTCCCCGCTTTTTTTGCTGACAATATATGTTCCGAAAAACATCAGAGCGGCTCCGAAAATACCCGACATATAAATAAGTATACGCGCCTTTTTGGTATAATCCTTGTTTTTTATAAGCCAGCCCATAAAGACAAATACCACATAGCCCGTTACTATAACCGGAGTCAGTCCACCGTATACGGGAATTACAAATCTGTTGACGAGCGGCAAGACCGAATTGAACACAAAGCCGAGAACGCACACATACTCTATGATTTTGATGTTTTTCTTATCCGCGGCGAGCGAAAACAGCGGCAGGCACATATATACGGCAAAAATGCAATAGAAAAACCAAAATACATAATTTGCCTCGTTATTGAATATCGCAAGGAAAAGCCCCTTTGCGCTCATGGGCGCGGTTGCCTGTTTTAACACAAACGGGCGTACCCAGTAAAGCAGCGACCAAAAAAGAAACGGTGCAAGTGTTCTTGCGGCACGTTTTTTAAAGAACGTCTTTGTATCGTATTTTTTGCGGTAATCAAGTAAATTTGCACCGGTTATCATAAAAAACACGGGCACGGCAAAATGAGCTACGGTCTGCAAAAACATATATATGAACCAAAGGCGTGTTTTCTGATAATAAAAAACTCCGCCGGAGCAATGCAGCACCACAACGGTAAAACAAGACAGAATATTGAGAATATCGATATAATAAAGCCTTTTTGGGCTGTTTGTTCCATCGGCAGGCAATTTACCGCTCCCCATTTTATCAACTCCTTTTGATGTTTATATCATAAGTTACTTTGACCGTTTTGTCAATTACGCGCGCATAAAAAGGGTTTGACAACAACGCCGCTAAATGGTATTATAAACAGCGGAAATTAAAAATCCGTATTTTAGTGTTTCTCGGTAATACGAGGCTTTGATTTTTAATATCATATATTATATCGTGCGGCAAATCGGCAGATACCGTGTCCGATAATGCGCCCACGCCGAAAACGGTAAAATCGCAGAAATGCGTTTTTATATTTGCGGAACAAGCCGAAAGTAGATTTATCTGAAAGTAAGCTCCGCCTCGGATGTCCTCGCCGTGTAAAATTCAGAGGACAAAATTTAATATGCGGGTATGGCGGAATTGGCAGACGCGCAAGATTCAGGTTCTTGTGGAGGCAACTCTGTACAGGTTCAAGTCCTGCTACCCGCACCACGTCGGAGCAAAGCAAACTTTGCTCCGCTTTTCTTTGTATGAAAAATATCCGCTTACAAACTGCTGACGTATTTATACCGTTTCGCGAAAGATTATATTTTATTCGTCGTAACATTGCCATAAGAAATGACAAAATAATCTTTTTATAGACAAAGCTCGCATTCTTATGTATAATCTTATCGTTGCATTCTCTGTAAGGTTCGCCTTGCCGATGTCAAGTTAAATCAAAATTGCGGCAAAACGGTGCCTGCAAGCATCCGATGCCCGAAAGGTGATGAATTTCAAAATGAAAAATTCAAAAGAAATCGAACCTCTCTCACAATATACGGAGAGCTCCGATATTGCGGTCGTTCCCGAAAATCGTCTTGCAGGAACGGTAGGTGCGTTCCTTTTTTCACTTGCGGGAGGAGTAGTGTATTTTCTGCTGTACCAAGTAGGCTATATTGCCGCAATAAGCGGACTGATAGGAGTTATATGTGCGTTTAAAGGATATGAGGTTTTCGCTAAAAAGCTCAGCAAATTCGGCTGCATAATTTCCGTGGTTATGGCTTTGCTTGTGATAATTCTCGCTTGGTACTGCTGTCTTGCAAAGGATGTTTACAGTGCATATCAGTCGTGGTTTGCCGACGGCGAGATAGATTTTACGCTCACCTTTGCCGAGTCGTTGAGAAATGCTTACAGATTTCTCAGTGAGCCCGAAATCTCCAAATCATATGTGACCGATCTGATAATCGGCATATTACTGTGTGCACTCGGCGCAGTCAGGCCTATTATAAATATTGTAAAAGGCAATAAAAACAAAGTTGCCGAGGACAAAAACGAGCCCGCTTTTCAGACTGAAAAATACAACGCTCAGGAAGAAAAGTCAAATGCGTATATGCCTCAAAGTATGCGTGCGGCAAGTCCCGAGAAGCCGCAGGATAAAAACGGCGATATGTAACCCTCGAAGCATTTAAAATTACATATTACGAATACGAAAAGCCGAAACGCAGCAGTAAATTTTACTTCTCAGTTTCGGCTTTTGTTTTTGTCAGAGGACGGTTTCTTGAAACCGTCTTAATAACATTCTCTTTGTTTTGCTCATTATTATTTAAGTTCTGTTGTTAAACCGGGATTTTTAACACATAAACTCGGTCTTGACTATCCTACTAAATCGGTAGTATAATAGGGATATATTTTGAAACGGAGGATATGTTATGATTTCAACAAAAGGGCGCTACGCTTTGCGCGTTATGATAGATATAGGCCGCCACCAAAATGCCGCACCGGTCTCTGTTAAAGATATATCCTCAAGGCAGGATATATCGGTGAAATATCTTGAACAGGTGGTTTCAATTCTGAGTAAGGCCGGCCTTATACGCAGCTTTCGCGGCAATGCCGGCGGATACAAGCTCAATGTTGACCCCGAAAAATGCACGGCGGGAGACATTCTCAGAGTCTGCGAGGGTTCGCTGTCGCCCGTTGCCTGTTTACAGGACGAAAACAACTATTGCGAGCGCAGCTCATACTGTGAAACACTTGATTTTTGGCGCGGCTTTTACGATGTTATCAACAAATATGCCGACAGCGTCACTATTCAGGATTTAATCGACAAGGCAGTAGGCGCAAACGGCTCTTACTGCATCTGATAAAAATAAATTCGAAACAACCCATATACGGAATCGCAGACAGCACGCTGCCTGTTGCGCAAAAATATTTATTATAATACAAAGGCGGAGATTATGCTGAATCAGTTTTCACGTACCGAGCTGCTTCTCGGAAAAGAAGCCATGGAAAAGCTGCAAAATTCGCGCGTTGCCGTATTCGGCATAGGCGGCGTCGGCGGCTACACCGTGGAGGCGCTTGCAAGATCGGGCATTGGTAAATTAGACCTTATAGACGATGACAAGGTCTGCCTTACGAATATAAACCGTCAGATAATCGCAACGCGTTCAACAATTGGAAAATATAAGGTCGAGGTTGCCGAAGAACGCATTAAGGACATAAATCCGGACTGCGAGGTTACAACGCATCGGAAGTTTTACACTCCGGAAACGTCGGCGGAATTTGATTTTTCACAGTACGACTATGTTGTTGACGCCATAGATACCGTATCGGGCAAAATCGAGCTTGTTATGCAGGCGCAAAAGAGCCATACTCCCATAATCTGCTCAATGGGTGCCGGCAACAAGATGGACCCGACTGCATTTGAGGTGACTGATATTTATAAGACTTCGGTCTGTCCGCTTGCGAGAGTTATGCGATACGAGCTGAAAAAACGCGGAGTTAAAAAACTCAAGGTAGTTTATTCAAAGGAAAAGCCGCTTGTACCAATTGTGGATACGGCGGTAAACTGCCGCGAACACTGCATTTGCCCTCCCGGTACGGCGAGAAGTTCCACACAAAGACGCGCTATCCCCGGCAGCAATGCGTTTGTCCCGTCGGTAGTCGGGCTAATAATAGCAGGTGAAGTCGTAAAAGATTTGACAAATTACAGGGCAAAATAAATACGCAAAAGGGTGTTTGAATATGACAAGAGACGAAGCATACGCGCTCCTTACGGAATACAACAAGGAGCCGTTTCACCTTGAGCACGCCGAAACGGTTGAAAAAACAATGATGTATTTTGCCGACAAGCTCGGCTACGGCGGCGACAGGGATTTTTGGGGAATCGTAGGTCTTTTACATGACCTTGACTTTGAAATGTATCCCGAAGAGCACTGTATAAAGGAACAGGAAATAATGCGCGAAAGAGGCATTGACGAAAAGATAATTCACGCAACGGCGAGCCACGGGTACGGCATAACGGTAGACATTAAGCCGGAACACGAGATGGAAAAGGTCCTTTATGCGGTAGATGAGCTTACGGGGCTTATAGGAGCCGTTGTAAAAATGCACCCGTCGCACAGCGTACAGGATCTTGAGCTTAAATCCGTGAAGAAAAAATTCAAGGCGAAGAATTTTGCCGCCGGCTGCTCTCGCGAGGTCATACAGCGCGGTGCGGATATGCTCGGTATTTCGCTTGATGAGCTGATACAAGACACAATCGACGCCTTAAAGTCATTTCAGGACTGAAAGCATTAAAAATGTAATAATCAAATCTTAGTTATTTTTTAACTAAAGGCAGCTATAAAAATACGGTGGGAACTAAATTTAAGCTCCCACCGATTTTTTATTTAATGCAAAGGATTGTCGCCGCCATCGTAAACTGAGCGGCATAATATAAGATATGGTTTAAGAATATGTTAAACTTTGTATTCTTGTTTTCGGCAAAGTACATACCCGAAAGCACGGCGTCCGAAAGGGTAAAAAGAATACCGCCTACAGCCATAACAACCCAAACCTTTTCAAATCCGGTGGCAATTGCCGCTATAATGGCCGAAACCATAGTCAACGCCAGGAAGAAGGTATAGAGAAATACAATGAATTTAAACTTACCGAAATGATTTTTCATAAGCTTTTCGGTCAATATATTGCCGAGAGCTATAAGAAGCGATACGCCTATGGAAACAGCAAGTGTTTTGCCGGTAAATCTGTAACTTTTATAAATCGCCACGTTAAAACAGATGTGACCTAAAAGGAACGAGATAAAGCCGGAATAAAGATATGAATCCTTATCCTGCAAATAAATCCATTTCAAGTCAAGCCAAATATCGCCGACCATTCCGAGTATAAGCCCAAACGCCACCCAAAGGCCGAATTGAAGATTGTCGCGGTTTGCGCTTGTTGCGGCAAAAGCGGTTGAAATAAAACAGAGACTCGCCGCCGCCTTGGCATACAGTGCGGAAATTCCGCCCTTTTTAACACGCAAGAACAAAAATATACCTGTCATAACAATGCCGATTGCCAAAAGCACCCAATATAATGTCCAGCTCATAGTTATCCCCCAAATTTAATTTCTGTTTAATCAATGAGCAGATTATATAATATTTCAACAATAATTGCAATAGTTCAGGCTGTTTTTTTGTTAAATAAAAGACAATTTCCCGACAACGCTTTTAGTCTCGCCATCGTACAGGACAAAAACCGCAATCTCTTTTTATCGCGGAGGCAATTCATTGTACATTGCCTCAAAAAGCGCGGTTTCCAAAATACGCTCCTTTGTATCTCCCGTCATAAATTCACTTCCAAATAGTAGTAGCCGTTCGGTTACCTGTCAAGGCTTTTTTGGGGGGATTTTAAAACACAGCGAACCGAACGCAAAATCCTTTTCTCGGGCTATGCAAAGAAGCCGTTATGGTATCGCTATATAAAAAAAGCCACGGAAAACCGTTGATTTCCCGTGGCTTTTGAAGTATTTGATTGAAAAATCGTAACCGATTATCTCTTGGAGAACTGCGGTGCGCGACGAGCGCCTTTGAGACCGTATTTCTTTCTCTCTTTCATTCTCGGGTCACGAGTCAAGAAGCCGGCCTTCTTGAGTGCCGGACGAAGATTTTCGTCGTACTGAAGAAGAGCTCTTGAAAGGCCGTGGCGAATTGCGCCTGCCTGGCCTGTTACACCGCCGCCCTGAACGTTGCAGACGATGTCGAATTTGTCAGCTGTGCCGGTGAGAGCGAGAGGCTGACGAACTATAAGTTTAAGTGTTTCAAGGCCGAAATAATCGTCGATATCACGATTGTTTATCGTTATTTTGCCTGAGCCTGCATAAACGCGAACTCTTGCAACTGACTTCTTTCTTCTGCCTGTGCCGTAAAAATAAGGATTAGTCTCGTACATTTATTTTTGCCTCCCTTTCTCAGAATTCTTTAACTTCGGGCTTCTGAGCCTCATGTGTGTGTTCGCCGTCTTTGAAGATACGAAGTCTTGTAAGCTGCTTTCTGCCGAGTGAGTTATCGGGAAGCATACCCTTAACTGCCTTTTTAAGAGCAAATTCGGGCTTTTCAGCCATAAGGGTCTTATACTGAATCTTCTTCATGTTACCGATATAACCGGTGTGATGATAGTACATTTTCTTTTCAAGCTTGTTGCCTGTAAGAACTATTTTGCCGGCGTTGATTACGATTACGTGATCGCCGCAGTCAGCGTGAGGAGCAAATGTCGGCTTGTGCTTGCCGCGAAGAAGCGTAGCAGCCTCTGCAGCAACGGAACCGAGGGTTTTGCCGTCAGCATCAAGAACATACCAATTACGGCTGATGTCGGCAGCCTTAGGCATATAAGTTGACATAAAACATAACCTCCGAATAATTATTTCTTTTTTATTGCCCGAATATATTATCACGAAGAAACGATTTCGTCAACACCGTTTTTTCAATATTTTAACGATTATATGATTTATCTCTCGTTTTCTCGCATTTTCTCTTGTTTTCTGCTATATTGCTTATTTATTATTTTTGAGTCTTTGCCTATCGCAAAGGCTCTTTCGGACAAAAGCAAAGCGGCGTTTTTCATGCAATGCTCAAGGCTTATACCGTTTTCCTTTATTTTATGTATTTCGCATACTCCGAGTTTCTCGGCGGAAATATCGTTTTCGACGTCGCCGCTCAAAAGGATACACGGAACGCCGAATTTTTCGGCTATGTCCGAGACCCTCTTAGGAAGCTTGCCGAATAGGGTTTGCCTGTCCGTCTTGCCCTCGCCTGTTATGACCGCATCGGAGCGACGTATTTTATCCTCAAGCGATGCAGCCCTTGCCAGCACATCAAATCCGCTTTGGAGCTCACAGTTCAAAAAGGCGGATAAGCCGCCGCCGATGCCGCCCGCAGCTCCGGCTCCCGGAAGATTTATAATCTTTTTGCCGGACGCTTTTTCAAAAATCTCTCCTATATTTCGTAAGCCGTCGTCTAAAAGCTTTACATCGTTCTTCGAGGCTCCCTTTTGCGGAGAAAAAACATAAGCCGCTCCGTTTTCTCCGCACAGAGGATTTGTAACGTCACACGCGAGAGTGAACTTTATATCCTTGAATCTTTCAAAATTCTCGGTTCGCCGTATTTCCTTAACTCTTATCATATTTTGACCGTCGGGCAAAACCTCAACACCGTCCTCCGAAAAGAACCGCATACCGAGGGCATACAAAATGCCCGTCCCCGCATCCGTGGTAGCACTGCCGCCGAGTCCGAGAATTATATGTTTTGCCCCATGCTCCGCAGCGTCGCAAATCAGTTCTCCGCTTCCCAATGACGACACCTTCACGGCATCGCGCTCGCTGCTCTTGAGAAGCGTCAGCCCGCTTGCCGAGGCTATATCAATTACGGCGGTACCGTCGGGCAAAACGGTGTATTCCGCCGTGATTTCACGAAGCAGAGGGTCGTGCACCGCCGCTTTTCGAAGCTGTCCTCCGAGTATATCGTAAAAACAGCGAGAGGTCCCCTCTCCGCCGTCGGCAAACGGCAGAGAAAGCACCTCAAAATTTTTGTTACACCGAAGAAGTCCGTCTTTAACCGCGGCGCAAGCATCCTTTGACGTAAGACTCCCTTTAAAAGAGTCGCAAACAACAGCTATCTTCATAATCAGAACACCATATATCCGAATATTTCCTTGAGCGTATCGAGCGGTGACTGACCATCGGCAATCTTTACCGCGATGTGCTTTTTGCCGTAATCCATTATGGACACTCTGCCGCGCATCATGGAGGACAGGTTCAAAACCGTATTTGTATCTATATCGTTCACATAAAGGATAACGGAATTGCCCTTTTGCCCTATTTCGTATATACCCTTTGCGGCGGCGGTATTACGAAGAAGCGAAACATCGATAAGACCCTGAACCGACTGCGGAATTTCACCGAATCGGTCGCGGAGCTCATCCTTAACGTCCTCGGCATCCTCGGTATTTTTAATGTCCGCAATTCTGCGATAAACCGCAAGCCTCTGAGGAATGCTCTTGATGTAATTATCGGGAATGTGAGCGTCTATCTGCATATCTATGAGACACTCCTTCTTACGCGAAATCGGCTTTTCGCCCTTTTCCTCCTCCACGGCTTCACCGAGAAGCTGCAAGTACATATCGTAGCCTACCGCCTCCATATGGCCATGCTGCTGCGCACCGAGAACGTTGCCCGCTCCGCGGATTTCAAGGTCACGCATGGCAATCTTAAAGCCGGAGCCAAATTCGGTATATTCTCTTATTGCCGAAAGTCGTCTGTTCGCTATTTCCGACAATTCCTTGCCACGCTTAAACGTGAAATATGCCGACGCTCTGCGTGTGCTTCTGCCGACTCTTCCGCGTATCTGATGAAGCTGGGCTAGCCCGAGCCTGTCGGCGTCCTCGATAATCAACGTATTGCAATTCGGAACATCAACGCCCGTCTCAATGATGGTGGTGCAAACGAGTATGTCTATGTCGCCCTCAAGCAAGTCACGCCAGATTTCAGACAGCTCCTCCTCGCCCATTCGGCCGTGCGCCACGGCTATACGAGCCGACGGCATCATTTCCTTTATCTTAGCCGCCGTGCTTTCGATTGATTCGACACGGTTGTGGAGATAATATACCTGACCGCCTCTGCGAAGTTCCTTCTCCATGGCCTCGCAGAGAATTCCCATATCATGCTCTATAACATATGTCTGAACGGGGTATCTGTCCTGCGGAGCCTCCTCTATTACGGACATATCGCGTATGCCGGTCATAGCCATATTAAGCGTTCTCGGGATAGGCGTCGCCGACAAGGTCAAAACATCAACCGTTGGGAACAGCTCCTTAAGCTTCTCCTTTTGAGCCACGCCGAAGCGCTGCTCCTCATCGACTATTAAAAGGCCGAGATCCTTAAATTTTACATCTTTTGAAACAAGACGGTGCGTGCCTACGATTATGTCAAGCGAGCCGCGCTTCAAATTTTTAAGTATTTTCTCCTGCTCCTTAGGAGTTCTGAAGCGTGACAGCATCTCTATCTCGACAGGGAACCCGTCAAATCTTTTAAGTATGGTACGGTAATGCTGATACGCGAGAATTGTTGTGGGAACAAGTATCGCGCATTGCTTACCGTCTGCCGCGCATTTAAAAGCCGCACGAAGCGCGACCTCGGTTTTTCCGAAGCCTACGTCGCCGCAGAGAAGTCTGTCCATGGGATAAGGCTTTTCCATATCGCCCTTTATTTCATCGATTGCTCTGAGCTGATCGGACGTCTCGTCATATTCAAACCGCCGTTCGAAATCGCTCTGCATATCTATATCCGGAGAAAATGCATAGCCGGGGCTGTTTTGCCTTTTTGAATACAGGGCTATGAGCTGATCCGCCATATCCTTGACTGCGGCACGAACCTTATTTCTCGTTTTTTCCCAGTCCTTGCCGCCGATTTTATTCAGCTTTACTGTTCTGCCGTCGTCCTCGTGAGGGCCTATATATTTTGAGACAAGGTCAAGCTGCGTTACCGGGACATACAGAACGTCGCCCTTTGCATACTTGATTTTGATATAATCCTTGGTTATTTTGCCGACCTCAAGCTTATTGATGCCGTCAAACACGCCTATACCGTGGAGCGAATGAACAACGTAGTCGCCCTTTTTAAGCTCATCAAGCGAGTGGAGGCTCTGTCCCTTTTTAAATCCGCTCCTGCTTTTTCTTTTTTTGGACGCAACGGCGTTTCTGCCATAGGTAAAGGCATAAAATTTTTCGTGCGGATAGCCGAAGCCGCCCGAGAGCGCGCCGGGCAAAACCGAAACTCTGCCACGCGGAAATTCGGCAGGCTCGAGCGGAAAATAAAGTGCCGGAACATCCTCGTTTTCGAGATCCTCAGCAAGGTTTTTTGCAGCCTTTTCCGTTCCTCCCATCACTACAACCGTCGAGTCCTTTTGAACAAGCGGAGACAAATCGTCCAAGAGTATGTCGAGCTTTCCGTTCCATACGGGAAGTGTTGACGCCGTAAACGTTACAAGGTCGCGTACCGGTACGTCAAACGAACCGCGCGCGAAATCGTCGAGAAAAACAGTATCCTTTTTTTCATATTCGCGTGTAAGCTCCGGGAAGGTCATCGTAAACTCGTCGAGTCCGCGGCAAAGCTCGCCGTCCTCAAGGAGATATTTGATATCCTCGTTTTGGAGCTTTATTGCGGTGTTTGCCTTTTCCTTGACTCCGGCACTCTCGCAAACAATAAGCAAAAGCGAATCGGCATAGCTTAAAATTGTCGCATTCTCTTCGTAAGCGAGCGGAAGATACTTATCGGCAGAGCTTAAGCTCACGCCGTTTTTGAGCCTGTCTATATCCTTTTGCAGCATTTCGCGAGCCTTTTTGGCTCCCTTACCCTTTACGGTATCATAAAATGCGGTAATCTTTTTCATTAAGTCGTCGCCGCCCGAAAAGACTATCTCGGTTGACGGCATAAGCGTCAGCTTATCAACATTGTCGGTTCTTCGCTGAGACATTATGTCGAAATGAGCCATGGTGTCAACGGTATCGCCCCAAAACTCTATTCTGACGGGATTTTGGTCATCGGGCGAAAACAGGTCGAGTATTCCTCCGCGCACGGAAAACTGACCTACTCCCTCCACCATATCGGCTCTCGTATAGCCTGCGGAAAGAAGCACACTCGTTATGTCGCCGAGCTTAATATCCTCGCCTCGCCTTATCGTAAGCGAATGTTTTTTTAAGTCCTCGGGCGGAATAGTCCTCTGAACCGCCGCCTCTGCGGAGCAAACCACTATATCGGCGGTGCCGTTTAAAATATTTGTGAGCGCATTTATACGGCGCTGCTCATATTCGTGGGAACGATTTTCCGCCGAGGTAAACGAAAAGTCCCTCGCCGGATACAGAAACGAATTCTTACCGAAAACACGCAAGTCCTCGCAAAGCTTCGTCGCAGCCGCTTCGTCGGGCATAATGACAAGAGCCCTGCGGCCTGAATTGCCGCAGAGCGAATTTATAATATGAGCCTTATGGATTCCCGAAACGCCGAGAACTCCGACAGGCAGATTTTTGCTTTTTACCGCCTTTTCGAGCGTCTTATATTCGGGCGAGGTCTTTAAGACCTCAGCAAATGCTGACATATTAAATTAAAGCTCCTTCAGGAATTATATTTATTCATGGCTTCGTCTGTTTTGCCGTCCAGAATAAGCTCCACCGCACAGCAGGCATTATCAAGTGCCTTTTTAAGCTCCGGTGCCTCGTCCTTTTTGTACTCGGAGAGAACCCATGCGGCAAGGTCGTAATCGGGATGAGGCTTTTTGCCGCAGCCGATTTTGACTCTCGGAAAATTTTGGCTGCCTATACAGGATATTATACTCTTTATACCGTTATGACCGCCGTCTGAGCCCTTGCGGCGTATTCTCAGTCTGCCTACGTCAAGCGATATATCGTCAAAAATCACAATGATTTTTTCCGGAGGTATCTTATAAAAATCTGCCGCAGCCTTTACGGCCTCTCCGCTTAAATTCATATAGGTCTGCGGCTTCATTACAATGCAGCGGTGCGAGTTTATAACCGTATCGGCTATAACCGCCTTGAACTTGAGTTTATTTATTTTAAAACCGTGCTTTTCGGCAAGAAAGTCAACGCACAAAGACCCCGAATTATGACGTGTCAGGGTATATTTTTTCTCGGGGTTACCGAGTCCTGCCACTAAAAATTCGGGTGCGCCGACAGCTTCCGTTTTTTTGAATCTGCCTAACATTATTGTGTTTACCTGTCCTTATTTATCTTTTAGGCACCAGCCTATCTTATTGACCTGACGTGCTCTTGCTATACCGAGCGAATCGCCGGGAACGTCCTCTGTTATTGTGGAGCCTGCCGCGGTATATGCGCCGTCACCGACCGTCACGGGAGCTACAAGATTTGTGTTGCAGCCTATAAACGCATCGTCGCCTATGGTGGTTCTGAATTTCGCCTTGCCTGTATAGTTGACCGTTACCGTTCCGCAGCCGAAGTTTACCCTCTTGCCCACGTCGCTGTCGCCGACATACGTAAGGTGCGAAACCTTTGTGCCGGTATCTATATTGGAATTTTTCACCTCGACGAAGTTGCCGAGATGCACCTTTTCGCCTATCACCGAATTGGGTCTTATATGAACAAACGGGCCTATATTTACGCCGCTCATTATCCTTGCGTCAAAGCTTTGAACGCTGTTTAAATACGCATCATCGCCGACAGTTGTATTGTGAAGAAGCGTATTGGGTCCTACGGTACAGTTTTTGCCTATCGTTACGTTTCCGCGTAAAATCGTGCCTGGCAAAATAAGCGTACCCTCGCCGATTTTTACGTTCGGGGAAATCATAACACCGTCAAAGCACGGGATATTCACACCGCAGTCAAGCTGATGCTCTATCTCTCTTAAGCGAACAGTCTCACTAATTTCGTGAAGTGAGCACATATCATAGACGGCACTCGTTTCGCATCTGCAATCGGTTTGGAACCGTGCTTTTTTATCACAGGCGCGAAAAAGCTCCTCGGCAGAGCGCGGTGCGCCGTTTTTAATGAGTGTCATAAGTTTTTTCGAAGAGAACACATACGCTCCGGTCACGTCCTCACCATTAGGCTGTCTTGAAAAGACGGCGGCCGCCTCATTTCCCTCGTTCACGCAGAGAGAAAGCGCGTTTTTAAGAGAGCTGCCGCTCATAAGCGGTACATTTCCATAGAGAACATATACATAGTCAAATTCGTCTGCAAAGCCGTCGGCTGCAAGCAGAAAATCGCTGTCATTTTCGGCATCCGGCGATACAAACACCCGGCTGTCGCCCTTTATTGCTTCAACACCGGAGCTATCACTTTCAATTATAATTGCCGTTTTTTCCGCATCAGCCTTTTCGGCATATGACTTCACATACGAAATGAGCGGCAAAGACAAAGCCTCACACATATAAATGGGTTTTTCGCGTTTTTTATTATCTGCGGCTATAATCAGCGCACCTGTTTTAAGAGCCATAAGAGCACTCTCCCAATATATTTGTATTCTGCCGCCGTATCTGCCCGATACCTTTGCAGCAACAATATTATTGTATCACAAAATGTCTTTTCTTACAATAAAAACATCCGCCTCATTGCACACAGCAAATCAACACTCCGGCCCGACTTGTTAGTTTTTACCAATATAAGCAGTTTAATTTTGTAGTGTTTTTTCGAAAAAAGTTCTTTTCTTTTTTTATTTTCTCTGTTATATTATACACAGGAAGGATCCTAAACCCAATTAAAAAAAAGGAGAGATAATCCATGGATTTCAGTTCTATCTTTGAAACAATCAAGGGCTTCTTCGAGGCTAACGTGCTTCCGACCCTTAAGCCTATCATCGACGCTATAATGGGTCTCATCGGCGGCATCATCGGCGGCAAATAATCAAGCCAATCGACAAGCGGTGTAATTTCGGTTACACCGCTTGATTTTTTATAAGGATTTGTTATGAAGCACTTTAAAATCTCATTATGTATATTGCTGATGCTCGCGTGTCTTTGCTCCTGCGGCAAAAAAAAGCAGGAGGATTATACCACACCTGCCGTCTCATATTCCGAAACACCCGTTCCCATCGAAACGACAACAAAAAAGGTTGAAAAAACCACGGCCGAATCCGCAAAGCCTCAAAGCACGGCTCCCGCCGCAGTCAGCACGGAAGCAACTGAGTACGAAGCACAATACGGCGATTCGCAGCTTGACTTCGATACGGACAACAAATTTGTTGACGCCGTAGTCGCGAAATACGGAATTGACCGCGAAGGTCTTATAACCGCATATTCGGTAAAGGGCAGAGACAGTAACTACGTCTGGCAATTTAACGGCAGCCGAGACGAAAACGGCAAGCTCATAAGAAACGCCGACACGCTTAAATACGTTTATTACGTAAACGCCGATTGCTCCAAGGTAAGCCGTACCGGCGGCTATACGGGAAATGACGGTTGCACCTTAAAGGACGGGCTGACGGTATTTTTACTTACACAAAAGGTTCTGATACCTAATTTGCAGGAGCAGATAGACCAAAACTCATAATCACAATATAAAAATATGTCGGACTGTAAAAAGCACGTTTTTACAGTCCGATTTTTTGTGCGTATTTCAAAAAACTCTGACGGAGATTTTAAGACGCTGTTTTTTTGTCTCTCCGATTTTGCCGCAAAACACAAACCGTCCCTTGTGCCGCACCGATATTATCTCGTCCTCTTTCGGTATATATGATGAATTGACGGTCATTTTGCCGTTTACAAATATAAGCTTTTGCATAAAAAGCTGCTGTGACTCGCTGCGCGATATTTTATAAACCGCGGCAACCATCGCGTCAAGCCGCAGAGACGGCACCGTAACCGTCCGCTCCTCCGGCAAGGCTCCGACAGAGTCCGGAGGAGATAAGGTCATCTCACATCGCACCGTGGTGTGCTTGACCCTGTCAAGATTGTCGAGCACAAAGCGTGCAACCTTTTTTTCGCAAAAAACGTATCCGCAATTATCATCCGTGAGAATATCGCCTATTGTCTCTCTCTTGATACCGAGCCCCATAAGCGTACCGAGAAAATCACGGTGAGTGAGCTCGTCGGCAAACTTTTTTGCCACCGGTGAAATTTTCACCCACACAAAATCGCATTCGGCTGCTTTTTCCTCCTCACTCTTTTCG
>ULOU01012494.1_pt1 | contig 17391 bp, 19 predicted proteins | sample 1952821 | NCBI WGS metagenome assembly ULOU01 (sample SAMEA4835610, study PRJEB28245) | human gut metagenome | biome: gut microbiome; material: fecal sample | place: Denmark | collected 2008 | reverse complement strand
AAAGTCAAGTTGGGATAATATTTTGGTTTGGATAACTGATCTTATCCGAAATTTCGGATAACAAAAGAGCATCTTTCCCATATTGTCGGAAATATTTGTATCGCTCCAATAGGTCGGCTCTGAGTAACGAATCCGCTTGTTCCTCGGTAATATCGGCTGTCAAGTTCTCATGTGGCAGAAGTTTATGCCCATAACCGATGTATGGATAGTGTTTTGCCGAGTGCCACCCCTCAAACTCCTTGATGAGTGTTACTGCATTATCGAACAGTTCCGCTGAAATCTCCTTGGGTAGTGGTGGCGAAGAGTCACCGCCTCGTGTCTGTGCCTTGGCATATCCGCAAAGCAAGGTCAGACATATAATCATCAACTTTATTCTCATAGATTCTCTTTTAGTGATTGGTTATGGCGGCAGACACCCGACAAGCGAGTGCCTGCCACCGTTGGTTAAGGATTGATGTTGATTGGAGAGACGATAGTTCCTATGGGAGTAATCGTGTTACCCTCTGTGGTATCCTCTTCCTCCTTTACCTCGTTATTGAAAGTGAATGTAAGCTGATGGAGCTGATCGTGATTGTCCTCGAAATATACATCTATCGTCTGCTGATCTTCACACTCCGAAGTATAGTACAGACGGAACACATCTCTGTCAAGCGGATAGCGGTCATTCGGTAATAACACCATACCGTCATCCATTCTCAATGTACCCTCGCCATCGGGCTGGAAGTAACGAATCGTGTAGCGAGTATCGGAGAAATACCCCTCACGCACAATCTCGCAGCGTATCTCCGCTGTCTCGCCCTGTACCAATCGCTTGGGTACAGGCATTGTCTCAACTGTAAAAGGATAGGCTTGCTGAACATCGAGGTCATCCTCGCAAGATGTGAAGCCCAATACTGCGGTCATCATGGCACCGCAAACCATCATATAGGAAAATAACTTTTTCATAACGCTTTTAATTTTAATTGATAATAAACTTGATACCTAAACCGAACTGAGTGCTGAACTTACCGAGTGAGCCTCCCCAAAGAACACGCTCACGCACATTGGCAAGTAGGACTATACGGTCTGTTATATAACTCTCCAATTCAAGGGTAATGGCACCGCCATAGATGAAAGCATCCTTGGCAAGCAGCGTAGAGCCGTCGTGTAGTAGTCTATCACCCCAATTCACCGTTTCGTAGCCTGCCAATGCAGAGCCACCGATGGAGAGGAAGAAGGTCTTTGTAGGATCGGACAGGAACTTCAGGTAGTAACCGCCCTCGGCAGTGAACTGGGCTCGCGGAATGGATGTACCACGATAGTCGTAGTTCTTGAGCAGATATTCTGCACCCACCACCCAGCGGTTAGCCTTCTTGGTATATCCCGACATCGCTATTCCCGTGTAGTAGTTAAGCGGAGATTTCGAGCCGTTGACAAAGCCACCTCTGAGTTCCACACCCTTCATCTTCGGGAGATAACGCTGGGCGTATGCCTGCCCTGATGAAAGGGCAAGCGATACGACTGCAACAAGTAGAAACAGATACTTCTTCATGATTACTTCACTTTAAGTTCGTTGATTACCTTTGCTCTCACGATGTCCTCACTCTCCACGGTGAAGGTCTGGTGTCTGCCACCGCTCTTCTCATGCATCTCCACCACAAGCACCTTGTCGGCAGGGATGGTGAACTTATCGAAAACAAATACGGTACGCTCGTCCTTGTTGCCCGCAACGGTTGTGGCATAATCGTATGCACGCAGTGGGAAGATGACCTGTTCCTGAATGGCTGTACGCTTCATCACCTGCTTATCCACAATATTGAAAGTCACAAAGTCCACCTCGTATGGTACATTCGATGTGTTCTTCACCTGCGTATGGAAGTAGAGCAAGCCATTGTGGGTGTAGAGTCCACGCAACAGATACTGGATGCCGAACGCCTTGCTGCCGATGTGCTTGATGTGGCGTTTGTTGTCCTTGTGGATAGCCTTGCTGATAAGGTGTACCAACTTAGGCGACTCACTGCCAAGCTCCTGCAAATAGATGTCGAGAGCATTATTAGGACGGTTTACCTCACTGCCATCGTGAATAAAGTCCTTCATCTCGATATTCAGGAGCAGAGGCTCATCCGAGTACTTCACATTGAAGGTGTAGAAACTGCCACTCTCGGTAATCACCGACATATTGGTCTCATCGCGGAAGTTCTTTACCGTAGCCTTCACACGAATCACATTCTCCGAGCCATCGGCCTTACCTGCAATAAGGTTAGGCGAGCCGAGATCGACATAGCGTACTGCCGCAGGAAAGATGATGTGAGTAGTCTTGTCGTATGTCACCTCCAAGCCGTAAGGCGGAATCATACGGTCAAAGGTCAGTTTTTTTGTCAAACCGTGATAGATGTCACCATCCTCCTGCTGTGGATAGATGTCCGTAGTGAGGGTAACATCACCGGCTACCGTGTTAGTTACTGCGGTTGAATCAACCGACTGTGCATTGGCACTTACAACGCCCATCGTGAGGGCAAGCATTACAAAAATCTTTTTCATGTCTTTAATGTTTTAATGGGTTATTGATTGTTTTGATAAAGCATCAGGGTATATCCTGATTTGAGGTGTACCTTCTCTTCACGCATCTTCTTGGAGATATACTGCGACACGCCCTGTATGGCACCACGACCTACTTCGGATAGCAGTTGGTCTCCGGCAGACTGGTTGGTGATGGATATGCTTGTTCCGAGGTTCTGTCCCAGATTTGCTGCCATCTCCTTTGCCGCACTCGCCTCCATGGAGCCGGGGATGAAGATTCCCGCCTGTCCGTCATTGTCGTGGACGGTAAGTTCTACGGGAATGATCGTTCCGTTATGCTCCACCTGAAGAATCTCGATGTCGAGCCTTTCGCCTTTGATGCTGCCTTCACCCGTGATGAGGGTGTTTCGTGGCAGTACATACTTCCCGACACGCATCGCCTCCAAGAGTCTGAGCCGCACACTCTGACCGCTGATGATCGTCTGGTCACCATGCACGCACGCCTTGATGGTGTTCCGTGCTGCCTGCTTCGGTGCTTCGCCTACGGCAGTGTGAAAGCCACCGCCTACGGATTGTGCCATCCGTGCTATCATCACCGAGTCGCTCATAGGCTGAGCGAGTGCCGACACAACGGGAGTCGTTACATGACCTACGGGCTGTGCCTTCGCCTTGCCGCTTCGTGTGGTGCTCTCCACCTCCTCGGCTGCGTCCTCGGAGGTTGTAGCCGTACCTCCAGGCATATATTTCGCTGCAAGCTCGTATGACTTCTCCAAGAGTGCCACCTGGTCGGCATATGTCGGCTGGCTGTTCTGCTGCTGTGCCATCGACTGTTTCAGCTCCTCAAGCTCCGCTTTCAGAGCCTCCTTTTCAGGATCCTCACGCGGCTCTTCGTAGAAACTTCCGAGTGTGGCGTTGATGTCATTGTAGGCAGATGTGGATGTGGAGAACGAGTTGCTCCGACTGCTACTGCCACCTCGATAGGACGAGCCACCGCCGCCACCTATGTATCTTGGCTCTTCGGGTATCTCGACCACCTCTTCCTCTTCGTCATCGGTGGTCATTGCCGTGAAGTCCTCAAGGGTACGCATCTTCTGCTCCTGCTTGACACGCATATCCTCCAGTTCGTATGCGGCAATCTTGTCCGCCTCGATGCCTGCACCTCGCGGATCGGGAAGTTCAGCGTTGAAGCCCACCTTCTGCTGTTCTGCCTGCACCTGCTCCTTTGATGGCTTGAAGATGAAGTACATGGAAACGAGGAATAAAAGTCCCATTCCGGCATATATAAGCCACTTCTTGATTTGCTCCTTTCTTTTCAGAGCGTTAGCATCGTTACTCATAGTTATCAGAATTAAATTGGTTAAAGAACTCTTCCATCTCCCGTATCTTCTCATCCGAGAGGCTGTCGGCAGGAGTTGCCTCCTCCTCGATAATCAGATTGGTGGCAGGCGGCTCACTTCTGACATACTCCTCATACCCGTAATCGGGAGCTGGCATAAAGATTACATAGAGGGCAAATCCCATATATGCCAGCAAGAGGCCGTAGATGATAAGGCGTTTGGTCTTCGATGTCTTGTTGTTCCAAGACTTGTTGATTGAATCCTTGATTCTCTGAATGTACTTTTTCATCGCTGTAAATGTTAATGGTGAATAATTGGGTTATCTGTCATAGACTCTCAGGTCCTTGTTCTCCACCACACGGAACGCCTCGAAGATGAATCCGTGAGGGTTGTTGTCGCTGCGTGTGGAGTTGAGCAGTCGCCCTTTGGTGACAAGGCTACGCTCGGTGATACTCTTCTCGCGGATGATAGATAGTCTTGCGTATGTCACCACCTCGTAGGGATAGTGGTTGAAGTTGCAGCTTATGCTATCCACCTCGATACGCTGCGAGACATTGCCCGAGATGATACGGTTGTAATATCCCTGCTCTGCAAGGTCGCTGTAGTGCTCATATGCCGAGCGGTCGCTGAGGAACATTGCCCTCTGGATATTACCCTCGATGGCACTCTTGTCGGGTGCAAGCGTGAAGAAGAGTTCGTGGAAACGCTTCACATGCTCCCTTGCCTCCACAGGACGGTTCTGCTCCAAGTCCTGAGATAGAGCCAGCATCAGCGACTTGCCCTCGTCAAGGACATATATCTTCTGTCGTTGTGCCTCGGCAAAGCTGTATGCCTTCCAAAGCGAGAAGCCCACAAGTGAAGCACAGACAAAGAGGTAGGCAATGCCGAAGAAGCGTATCTGTCTGAAGCCGGTCTCGATGTTTTTAAGTGATTTGAATTCCATTTGAATACTGTTTAATAGGTTATCGTTTAAGTAATCTTCCTGCGATGTTGCCGATGGCGGCACCTGTTGCACCTGCTGCTATCGATCCCGTGCGGCTTGCTGTCTGGGCTACATTCCTGCCGTAGTTACCTGCACCGCCGCCTGCCTGGATTATCCAGTTGGCCACTGTCGGAATTGTGAAATATCCGATAATGCCGATAATGAGGAAGGTGATATAGACCGCATTCGACCCGTCAGGGATGAAGTTGGGATCGGACAACTGCTCTATGTCCTTCTGTAGCATCAGTACCTGTATGCGTGCAAGCACGCTGCTGAAAAGGTCGCTCACGGGCAGCCACAGATAGATGCTGATGTATCGGACAAACCACTGCGTGAGTGAGGCGTGGAAGCCGTCCCAACAGGATATCGCAAAGGATATGGGCCCGAGTATCGAGAGGACTATGAGGAAGAATGTTCGGAGTGTGTCTATGACAAGTGCTGCGGCATTGAACATCAGTTCCAACAGTTCACGGAAGAAGTTCTGAACAGCCTTTTTCATATTGTACATCGCACGGTCCACATACATTCCGCAAGCCTCAATCGCATCCAACGCTCCCAGTTCATCGAGCTTGTTGTCAAAGGACTCCTTATCCACGAGGTAGGCCGTTTCGGGATTGCGTTTCATCGCCTCAAACTCCAGCTTGTCCTTCTGCCTGCGATACTCGTTCATATCGAAGGTCTGCGTTTCAAGGATTCTATGTGTTCCCGTCACAATGGGCGACATTACGCTGTTGAGCGTGCCCAACACCAATGTCGGGAAGAACATGATACACAGTCCGAGAGCAAAGGGACGCAGGAGCGGAAAGACATCTATAGGTTCGGCTCTTGCCAATGACTGCCAGACACGATAGGCGACATAGAAGAGAGCACCCAATCCGGCAAGTCCTTTAGCGACACCCGTCATCTGCGAACAGAGGGGCATCATATCCACATACAGACTTTGGAGTATCTGATGCAGATTGTCAAAGTTTACTGCTAATAGTACCATAGTCGTAGGATTTCAGGTTTACCAATAGCGTTCACTTGGTGAGCCGTAGAGGGACATCACACGGTCAACATCGTTCTGCTTCTTCGCTCTGAGATAGGATACCCCAATGTTCTTGTTGGTATAATACTGCACAAGCCCACGGTATTGGAGCATCTCGCTGTAACACTTGTCGATGATATCCATGCGGTCCTTGTCGCTCATCGAGAGTCCGTTCTCATTGACCACCGATTTAAGGTCATTCAACAGGTGGGCACTCTCTTCGAGCAGTTTGGTATATCCCAGAGCAATGGCACTGAGTTCCTCCACCGTGAAGTAGGGGTCGTTCAGCATACGCTCGAAGCTGTTCACATAGATGTCGGTAATGTCGCCTACAAGCAGGATGGTCTGCTGTACCTTGCGTGCATCGCGGACAAGGTTCTTCACCTTCTTCAGAGCATCGTAGTACTCCTTTCCCTGCTTATAGATCTTTACTGTCTCCTGAAAGTTCTGAATCATCGTACTTGCCGTAGAGGATGTATGCACGATGTTCTTCGTGGCATTGATAATGCCTTGGGCGAGGTTGCCGGGGTCTGTCACCACCCACTGCGCCCTCGATGTCTGGCTGACAAAGAGAGCCACCAGACAGAGCATAAAAAATTTCAATCTCATACTGTTACGAATTAAAGGGTGAATACTTAATCATTGTCTTACTGAAATCACAGTCCCATCTTGCGACCTCTTGATTTGGGTTTCTGTCGGATATGCTGCTTTCGGGACGGTCTCTCCTCGGAAGAGTCGCTCTGCTTTTTCTTCATTCCGTTGAAAAGCTCATCTGCATAAGGTCTTCTGCCAGTCATCTTGACAAATCGGGCATCGAGTTCCCGATATGCCTTTTCAGCCTTGGCGGAACACTCTTCCGAAGAAGCCTTCCTGTCAATACCATACTTGGCAAGGAAGTCGGGACGGATATGGATGATGTCGTGAACATTGTCGGGGAGATGTGCAATCTGCCCCAACTTCTCCAACTCATCGTTCAGTTTGTTGAGATAAGGCACGGGAGGGCGTTCACAGATACTCTCGAAGATCTTCTCCACTGCTCGTGTCAGCCTTGCATCCACCTCAAGTACATCGGGTATCTCTCCCGCAGCTCTTTTCTGTCGATAGATTGCAGGATCCATATCTTCCAACTGATGATACAGGCGGTAATCCTCCGTAAGTCCGAAGTATTCCTGCATCGACTGCGGAATGTTCCAATTCTGCATCAGTGACCAATAGAGGCACGAGATGACCTCCTGGCGTCTCTTTTCGTCTGATTTTAAGTTACTATACATACTTCAAATGTTTAATGGTTGATAAAAAGGGTTACTTACTTCGTTTGCTCTCGGCAAGCTGCTTGATGGCGAGCTCGATGTTGCCGTCCAACTTCTCGGTGAGCTGCTGCAACTCCAGTTTCTCGGTCTCCTCGGTAGTGTAGCAGTAATACTCTTCGGGAGATACCTCCGTGGCATAGACTGCCGACTGTGCTCCGCCAAGACCTATCCACACCTCCTTGTATTTCCTGCCGGGAGCATTGGAGAGGTTGATGGAGAGAATCTGTGCACGCTCCTTGTCGGTGAGACCGAGCAAAGCCTGTATTTCATCGAACTTGTTCACATACTTACGCTGGTCGAGGAGAATCTTGCAGTCGCTGTTGTTGATGATGGTACCCTTGACGATAGAGGAAGATATGATGTCCTCGACCTCCTGCGTTACCACAACTGCCTCACCGAAGAACTTACGCACGGTCTTGAAGAGGTACTTCAGGTACTCTGCCATGCCCTCCTTGCTGATGGCTTTCCAAGCCTCTTCCAAGAGTATCATCTTGCGGATGCCCTTCAATCTTCGCATCTTGTTGATGAAGGTCTCCATAATGATGATGGTCACTATCGGGAAGAGTACCTTGTTGTCCTTGATGTTATCCAGCTCAAAGACGATAAACCGCTTGTTGAGTAAGTCCAGCTGCTTGTCGGAGTTCAGGAGGAAATCATACTCGCCACCTTTGTAGTAAGGCTCCAAGACATTGAGGAATCCCCACACATCGAAATCCTTCTCGCGTGTACGCTTCTCCTTGAGAATATCCTGATACTCGTCACGGATAAACTCATAGAAGGTGTTGAACGAGGGCTTGATGCTCTTGTCTGCACGAATACGCTCCAAGAAAAGGTTCACGGCATTGGAGAGTGCCACCTCCTCGGCTCTCGTCGGTGGTTCATCATCCCTTTTCCACAGCGTAAGGATAAGTGTCTTGATGGACTCCTTCTTCTCAATGTCAAACACACCATCCTCGACATAGAAAGGATTGAAGGCTATCGGATCACTCTCTTCATAGGTGAAGTAGATGCCGTCCTCGCCACCTGTACGGGCATTGATAAGGTTACACAACCCCTGATAAGAGTTACCCGTATCGACAAGCAACACATGCGTACCCTGCTCATAGTACTGCCTTACCATATGGTTGGTAAAGAAGGACTTTCCACTGCCCGAAGGACCGAGGATGAACTTGTTGCGGTTGGTGATGATACCACGCTTCATAGGCAGATCCGAAATATCCAGATGGATAGGCTTGCCCGTCAAGCGGTCCACCATACGCATACCGAACGGAGAGAGTGAATCCTGTCCTGTGGTCTCCTCAATGAAGAGGCATAGTGCCTGCTCGATAAAGGTGTAGAAGGACTCCTCGGCAGGGAAGTCGCCTGCATTGCCGGGGATAGCCGCCCAGAAAAGCGTAGGTGTATCTACCGTATTGTGTCGGGACTTGGCCTCCATCAAGGCGAGCTGACTGCCTACATCGTTCTTCACACGCTTGAGTTTCTCTCGGTCATCGCTCCACGCGAAGACATTGCAGTGGGCACGGATAGCCGTCAGCCCCTGGCTGTGTGCCTCGTTCAGGTACTCCTCAATCCACTCGCGATTAATCTGGTTGGAGCGGCTGTAGCGTGATAGCGAGTGCATATTGCGTGCTGTCTGCTCGAACTTACGCAGCATCTCCGCAGAGTCATCTATGAAGAGGTACTGGTTCACGATGTGGTTGCAGGTGAGCAACACTCCGATTGGTGCGGCAAACGAGAGGCGGCAATCGCTACGGTCTGTTGAGAGACGCTCGTAACGGCTGTCGGTAGCCACGCTTGTCGGCAGGTCTTCGGGATCGGAGAGCGTATGCAGACAGAGGTAGTTGTCACCAATCTTCATCTCGCCAGCTCCGAGGGTGATGTCCTGCAAGCAGGTGGTGTCCTCCTGCGAGAGCGAGAAATACTTCTCGATAATACCCGCAGTTGACTCCGTGCCTGTAATCTCATCGCCCGTAAGACGAGTGAGCGTGATGAATCCGCTGTCGTTGATGATACGCTCGAACTGCTCGCAACACTCCAAGAATCGGCTTACCGCCTCCTTGTCCTGCATCTCCTTCGGGATAATGAAGCCACGGGTAAGGGCATTGAAACTGCTGGTTGTGCGGCTATGCTCCTTGGTGGTCTTGGTGAGGAACAGATAACAAGTATGCTTCAGGTAAGGACGCTCGTTGAAATGTCGCTCGAAAGAACGGTTGAGAAAACTGAGGTCTTCCTTTTGCAACTCGGGTGTGTAGCTCTCCTCAATGAAGAAGTCCTGCTTATGCACGATACTATAGTTCGGCAAGACCTTGACCGCCTTGGCCCACGCCGAGTGTATCGCCTCATACTCCGCCTGTGTGACGGTGAAGAGTTCGGGAAGCTCCACACGATAGCAGACCGTGATGTCGGCATCCTTGCTAATGATGCAGTCGTGCTCAACCGACAGAATCGGGAACTTGCTTTCGAGGGTAGCTGCTTTCATTACATTTCTCATGACTTTCTGTTTTTGAGGTTAGGAATAATCAATCGCAAGAATCGCTTGCGGTTGATGATGTAGCGGGGATGGTTCTTTGCAGCCTGCATCTTCATCAAGCCCCACTCGCCATACTTGGCATTCAGGTGGAAGGTCGCCCAGACAAGTACCGAAGCGAAGATGACTCCGAGTGCGATACATATCCATTGGTTCACGCCTGCCATATACAGCACCATAAAGGCAATGAGTGTGGCGAGCAGACCGCCGGCGAAGATGAAGAGGTATTGGCTGCGTAGCCCCTTGAACTCGGGGCTACGACCAATCCCTTTGTTGATTTGATAGACCGCCATATTAGAGGAAGAATGAACGTAAGATGGTGGCGGCTACAATCAGGAAGATACAGGCACCGAACCAAGAGGCTGCGGTCTTCGAGGTGTCGGGGTCGCCCGAAGAGAACTTCGAATAGACCTTCACGCCACCGATGAGACCGACTACGGCTCCCACTGCGTAAATCAACTTGGTGCCGGGGTCAAAATACGATGTTACCATGTTGGTAGCCTCGGTGATACCTGCGATACCGTTACCCTGTGCATAAGCACCTACTGTTGCAAGCATAAATGCTGCTGCGAATAATACTTTTTTCTTCATACGTCGAAATGTTTTTTAGTTATACAAAAAGTGATTTCGACTGCGAATATATAGCACTTAATCCATTGATTTTCAAATCGGTCTATACACGTCATAACGTGTCATCAGATGTCATAGTTGGGGCGTTTTGAAGGGTGGATTTTGGGGTGGGAAGAGGTCGTGAGGAGTTATAAATGATGTGCCAAATTTGAAATAGATTTTGTACCGAATAGTGAATTTATGGAAATAGAAAATGATAATTCGCACTATTTATGGAAATAGAAATAAACAAATCGCATTATTTATGGAAATAGATTACGGAAAATTTGCTGTTTTATGGAAATAGAATTATTTTTGCAGTAAAATAATATGAATTATGAATACTCAGACATTACTATCAATAGTAGCAGACCAGCGTGAGGAGTTGCTAGCGAATGATTACTCGGAGTTGTGCCCACGTCCTGAAGAATCACAACTTGACTTAAAGAGCAATCGAGCTCAGGTTGTGATAGGTGTCAGACGATGTGGAAAATCAACATTATGCGAAATGTTCCTTAAGCAAAAGGGGATTGACTTTGCCTATGTAAACTTTGATGATGACCGAATGGAGGATATGAAGGCAAGTGATTTAGACCATTTGCTTGAGGCATTATATATGACCTATGGAGAGTTCAAATATCTGTTTCTTGATGAGATACAGAATATAGAAGGCTGGCCATTGTTTGTCAATCGATTGCTTCGCCAGAAAATGCATCTATTTATTACAGGTTCTAATTCTAAATTACTCAGTAAGGAATTAAGTACACATCTGACAGGAAGAAATAATAAGGTAGAACTCTATCCTTTCTCATACTCCGAGTATTGTGCAATGAAAAAGATAGATACCACTTCGCTATCAACAAAAGCGAAGGGTATTCGCAAAAGTACCCTACATGAATATCTTCTACAAGGTGGATTCCCAGAATTGTTCAATGAAAGTAATCGTAGAGGTTACATTAACGGATTATTGGATGCCATCATCAAGAATGATATAGCAAAACGTTTCAAAGTTCGCAATGTGGAAGCATTACGAAGAATCGCAGCTTATCTTGCCGATAATTATTGTCAGGAATTTGTCGCAAAAACGGTAGGAGAATTATTCGGAGTATCAAATCATACGGCTGAGAACTATTATTCCTACCTTAAAGAGGCTTTTCTATTGGTAGGAGTAAATCGTTTCTCATATAAAAGTAAAGATCGTGTAAGAAACGAAAAGGTTTATGTAGTGGATACTGCATTTGTCACAGAACGCGAGGATAATTTCTCATTGGAAAATCTCGGCTGGAAGTTGGAGAATATAGTATGCATTGAGCTGATGCGTCGCTATAAGCCACTCTTTTGTGATGTTTTCTACTATAAGGAAACATCTTCGCAAGTTGATTTTGTTATAGCAAAAGATGGCAATGTACAAGAGTTGATACAGGTATCATACGATATCTCTACTGAAAAGACACGCAATAGAGAGATTAGAGGTTTGAAGAATGCAGCCAAGAAACTAAAGTGCAATAATCTTACGCTTGTAACCTTTGAAGAACAAGAAACAATTGAGGAGGATGGTTACACCATAAATGTTGTTCCTGCTACAGAGTGGTTACTTAAAAAATAAATCTTATTTTATTTACTAATAGCAAGGCAAGAATCATAATGCACAAGGCATTACGATACTTGCCTTACTTGTTAATTGGGATAGCTGAATACACATATAAACACTGACACCCCGATTCACATCGGAGTGCCAGTCCAGTTAACCAAATATATAAACAATGAAAAAAGAATGTTTATTACATAAATTTATTCCAATCAACCGCAATACGCTCTGATTGCTTACCATTCTGCCGACGACCTGCACCATCAAGATTATCCTTTAGCAATCTATCCACTTGCTTTTCCGTACTGATAGAAGTAGTGTAAAAATGATAGATGTCGGAATCTTGAAGTTTATATAAGGTCTCTGCGGCATCCATAATCTTTTCCTTATCTGTAGTCCTATTCAATAAGACATCTGCTACATTACCCAACTCTTCAAAAGTACAGGCTCCCGAAAATTCTGGATCAGGAATAGACTCGGAAGACATCAATTCTTTCATATCCTCTTGCGACAATCTTTTCTGTGGTACAAAATTATCCTCAACATCTTCCGGATTGACATCTTCATCAACAGGTAGCTCAATCTGCTTGAGGTCTATCGAACGTGTCGGAGTCTTACGAGCAACTTCAGGGTCTTCATAATAGATAATATTGGACTTACCCATAACCTCATTCGGATCATCAAAAACCATAGGTTTGATTTTAGGCTTGGGCTTTTCTTCTACGGGTGACTTCAATGTTTCATCTTGTGAAGTGTCTTCAAATCTCTTGGCAAGTTCCTCTACTATTGCTTGAGCTTCCAAATCAGAATAAGATGAAGGTTGAAATGCATGCTCTTCAGACTGTACCTTCTGCAACATAGGTCTTTGCATTCTGGCTTTTCGCCTGTCCTTCCTCGCTTTCTCTTCCATCCGTTTCTTTCGATACTTCCACAATCTGATACGGGCAATACGAGCCCAATTGTGTAACATATTCCAGAAGTCATACATTCGCTGACTGAAAATCATATTCCATACTTTGTATAATATATAGGTTGCTGATACTGCCTTAACTGATAAATAAAAAATGGTTGTTATCATAGTTATTAAATTTTAGGTGGTGAAAATCGTTCTTTATAAAGTTGAGTTATCTCCTCAATGTTAAGTTCTATATGCTCTGCTATAATGTTACTGAGATAGCTTGCAATGCTGGTCTCTGGAGCAATCACGGGCAAAAAGTTCTTGATTTGCTCGTATAGCTGACGGTTCAGATACACTTGAACACGCCCCGACATAGGTGTATTCATCAAATACTTCTGTCTATAGTTGCTCTCTTCCTTTTTTTTGCGAGGCTTGGGCTTTTCTTGCACCACCTCTTCAACAGGTTCTTCCTCGGTGGTTATGGCTTCATTTAGAATCTCCTGTACAGAAGTTTCATTCTTAGAAACATTATCAGGTTCCCGCCCTGCCATATACCCCCTTATAAGATCCTCATCGACTTTTACGCTCTTCTTTGCCATAGTTATTTCTGTTTAAGTATTTCAAGAAGTTCATTGGCAAGTTCCTGTAATCCGCTTCCTTTGAGTTGCCCCGCAGGAGGAGGCAACAGCGAACATCGGAAATAGGTACGAGATGACATCGACAACTCCTTCTCGTATCGACAAAGTTCTGGGATACTTGATTTCAGTACTTTTAATCCTGTCTTCTCCATCAACTCCGAATAGTTCTTGAGTACCTCCACATTGCTCCTGCGCTTTACCTTCGTCCAGAACATATAGATGTCCTTAAGCGGAATGCCTTTCTTTTCTGCCAAGAATCTCACCACACTGCTTGCGAAGCTGAAACTGCTATCCATTACAAAGTTGTCGGCAGCAATGGGAGTCAATACATAATCCACATTGAAAATGGTCTGTAAAACTCCGGGGACATCCATAGAACCTGGGAGGTCAATAAAAATGATGTCATACTCTCCAGTTTCTGCAAACTCTCCCGCTGTGGCGCGGGCCTCTTCGGGCCTTACCCTTTTGATAGGATAAATCTTACAACCTCGAAGTCTTTGCTCTTCAAGAAGCGTCATATACCTCTTGTTTTTCTCCACCATCTCCTTGTCTCGTTCACGGAGATTATAAAGGCTACGCTGGGTAGCATCACAATCCACGATGGCTACACTCTTATCCATCGTATAGTTCAGGAGGCTGGCAAGGGCTACCAACATTGTACTTTTACCAACTCCACCTTTCTGGTTGCTTACTGCAACAAATACTGGCTTTTTCTTCATAACTGTAAATTTTTTAATGGTTAATTACTTATTACATTATTTGTCTATTACTTGGTTTGTTGGTTACTTGGTGATATGGTGACATTGTGCTCACCAACCAATAAGTCAACCTTTGTTTGTTGCAACGCCCCAATAATGCAATAATTATTTGCTTGCTTACTCTCACAATTTCACCAATCCTTAATCACTTAATCAAGCAATCAATTATTGGTTTGTTGCACCATTTCTGACGCAAAGAAATAGCGAAAAATTGGAATAATCACAATGTCGTCAAGCCTCTGACTACACATGTCATCATATGTCATCACATTGCATATAACTCGCTATTTATCAATAGAATACACCTGTCTAACTTTGCACCCGAAAGGTCTATGGACGCACGACGAACGGAGTTTTCGGATGCTTCTCTCTGAGAGGAACGGCGATAGCCAATTTTACGAAGGAAAATTCATGTTCAAGCGAACATAGCAAGTTGTGTTTTGGGCAGCCCGAAACGATTCGGGCAACCCCAAAACAACTTGCCACTCGCCTGACGGCTCGGGGAGGGATTCACTCCAAAGTCGTGAATCCATAGCGGAAGTTAGTAACCAATTAAATGTAAAGTTATGGCAAATGACAAGAGACAAACAAGAAGAGATGTAACAGGAAGGCGACCTAAAAAGGATCCCGCTGTTTATCGTTACGGCATCAAACTGAATGCTGAAGAGAACGGACAATTTGAATTGCGGTTTGCAAAGTCTGGTCTTAAATACAAGGCAAGATTTATAAAGGCAATGATTCTTGACCGTGAAATGAAGGTAGTAAAACTCGACAAGGCGGCTATAGATTATTACATACGCCTAACGAATTTCTACCATCAGTTTCAAGCCATCGGCAACAACTACAACCAGACGGTGCGAGCCGTGAAAGCCAACTTCGGGGACAAGCGGGCATTTGCCCTTGTCGCCAAATTGGAGAAAGCCACACTGGAGTTGGTAGTGCTGAGCAAGCAGATTATCGCCCTCACACGCGAGTTTGAGGAGAGACATTTAAACCGTAAAAACGGAGGTTGATATGGTGGCTAAGATCAACAGAGGAGCTTCACTCTACGGAGCAGTCATCTACAACCAACAGAAGGTAAACGAGGATACGGCACGCATCATAGCGGGCAACCGCATGATTACCGATTCTCTATACGACCCTGACAGGATTGTACGGCAGACGATGTTCGCTTTTGAGAGTTATCTCGCAGCCAACCGCAACACCGAGAAGCCTATCCTGCATATATCGCTCAATCCGACATTGGACGACAATCTTACCGATAGTCAGTTTGCGGATTTGGCAAGAGCCTATATGCAGAAGATGGGCTATGGCAACCAACCCTACATTGTCTATCTCCACGAGGACATTGACCGCAGACATATACATATTGTATCTACCTGCGTGAATGAGAATGGTGAGAAGATAGACGATGCCTACGAATGGAACCGCTCGATGAAAGCATGTAGAGAATTGGAGCAGATGTTCGGACTCAAGCAGATTGCCGACAAACGCAGGGAGTTGTTGGAGCCTTATCTGAAGAAAGCGGACTACACCCATGGCGATGTCAAGCAGCAGGTATCCAACATTCTCAAGAGTGTTTTCACCTCGTATCGCTTCCAGTCCTTCGGCGAGTACAGTGCCATGCTCTTGTGCTTCAACATTGAGGCAAAGCAGGTCAAGGGCGAGTTCGATGGCAAGCCCTATTCGGGTATCATCTACACGATGACAGATGACAACGGAAAGCCTATCTGTACGCCCATCAAGTCCTCGCTTATAGGCAAGCGTTTCGGCTACGAGGGTGTGGAGAAGCGTATCGCCTACAATGCTCAGGAGTTCCGAGCGAAGAGGTGGCAACCCAAAATCCGCAACGATGTGGCTCTGGCAATGCACGGCTCTCGCGGCAACCGCGAGGAGTTTGTGCGTCTGCTTGGCAGCAAGGGCATTGATGTGGTGTTTCGCGAGAATGATGCAGGGCGTATCTACGGTGTCACATTCATCGACCACCACAATCGTGAGGTATATAACGGTTCCCGTCTGGGTAAGGAGTTCTCGGCAAACAACTTCGAGAAGCTATTCAACTCGCAGGGTGACATTCCGTGGGCCGATATGCCGCAAGGCTTCTCCGAGAGCCAGAGCCTCTCATCGGCAGACCTTGAATCGGGACTGGAGCAAGCCTTCGGAATCTTCTCTTTTGACGCTCCTGCAAATGATCCGCAGGAGGAGATGCTCTCCAAGCAGTACCAGAAGAAAAAGAAGAAAAAACGCCGTTCACGCGGCATATCGTAAACCATTTCACTAACCATTAAAACGAATTTATTATGCAACAGGAAGATGATTTGAGAGGATTGGCAAAGGTCATGGAGTTTATGCGTGCCATATCCATTATATTTATTGTAGTACATATCTACTGGTTCTGCTATCAGGCCATCGTGGATATGGGTATCAACATCGGAGTGGTAGATAAGATACTGCTCAACTTTCAGAATACGGCAGGGCTATTCAGCAACCTGCTTGTGACAAAAGTGTTCGCCATCATATTCTTGGCTCTGTCGTGCCTCGGTACAAAGGGCGTGAAGAATCAGAAGATGACCTGGCAGAAGATTTACGCGACCTTCCTTGGTGGTCTTGTACTCTTCTTTATGAATTGGTGGTTGCTCGATCTGCCATTCTCGCCAATCGTGAATATGGCAATCTACACGGTTACTATGACTGTCGGATATATCCTTCTGCTTATGTCGGGAGTATGGATTAGCCGTATGTTCAAGCATAACCTTATGGAAGATGTCTTCAATGTGGCCAACGAGAGTTTCATGCAGGAGACACGACTGATGGAGAACGAGTATTCGGTAAACCTGCCTACGAAGTTTGTCTATCAAGGCAAGGAATGGGACGGTTGGATAAATGTCGTGAATCCGTTCCGAGCAACCATCGTATTGGGAACACCGGGTAGCGGTAAGTCGTATGCCGTAGTCAATAACTACATCAAGCAGACCATAGCCAAAGGTTTTGCAACATACATCTACGACTACAAGTTTGATGACCTATCGGTAATTGCCTATAATGAGCTGTTGAAAAATATCGACAAGTACAAGGTAAAGCCGAGTTTCTATGTCATCAACTTTGACGACCCACGACGCTCACACCGCTGTAATCCCATCAATCCGAAGTTTATGGTTGATATCAGCGATGCCTATGAATCTGCATATACTATTATGCTTAACTTGAATAAAACATGG
>ULOU01002606.1_pt1 | contig 17816 bp, 8 predicted proteins | sample 1952821 | NCBI WGS metagenome assembly ULOU01 (sample SAMEA4835610, study PRJEB28245) | human gut metagenome | biome: gut microbiome; material: fecal sample | place: Denmark | collected 2008 | reverse complement strand
TAATTTCTGCACGTTTTACAGTCAAAAGCGGTCTGTAAAAATATCCGCGTTTTTCTGAAATACCTTTTAGCCCGACAATTCCTGTCCCCTTTATTATTCTATAAAGAAGTGTTTCTGCATTATCATCATAATTGTGTGCTGTAAAAACAGCATCTGCATCATATTCTTCATAAGCTTCTTCGAAAAATTCATATCTGGCAATTCTTGCATCATTCTCAGTTTTCTTAATATTTTTAGATGCAGTCTGAGTATAGAACTCCATCCCCTTAGCACTCGCAAAAATTCTGCAAACCTCCTGCTCGCGCAGAGCTTCTTCTCCCCGCCAATTATGGTTATAATGTGCTGCAACAACATTCAAGTCTATAAATTCCGGCATGTTTTTAATTTTAGACAAAACATCGAGCAGGCACATTGAATCAAAACCTCCGGAAAAACCGACTATGATAGTTTTATCCTGCAAGCTGTATTTTTTTAAAAAATCAACAACTTTTTTAACAATACCCTGCATTTTATCTTTATTATCCGTTATAATCTTTTCCTCTGCCCTGAATACCGTGTCTAATTTCTACAGCATCAACTCCGAGCTGATCTAATGCTTTCATTGCAAGAGATTCCGGCTCATCAATAATTGCCAGAAGCAAATCGACTGCTTCAATTTTTTGTTTATTGGATTTTTTTGCGGAAATCCAGGCTTTTTCAAGCACCTTTTTAGCGCGTTTTGTAAAAGTTATTTCTCTGTCAAAATACTCATTACCATATCCGACAAGGTTTTCTACCACAACTCTTGCATCGCGCATTGTTATCTCTAAATCATTCAAAACCTCAAAAGCTATACTGGTTCCTTCCGCAATAATACCAAGCAGAAACATTTCCGTGCCGACTATATTACGCCCGATACGACGTGCTTCTTCCTTTGCAAGCTTCATTATTGTTAAAGTTTCAGGCATTTGTTTTTCAATCGGTTTCAAAATATCTTCTGACATCTTTTCACTGTCTATTCCAAGTGACTTAATAATATCGTAAGCTAAGCCGCGTTTTGTCTTTAAAACACTCAGCACAATATGTTCAGGTGTTATAACAGAAGAGCCCAGTTCTTTTGCCGTTTGAAGCGCCGAATTCATTACAAGAAAAGCATTTGGAGTAAAAATAATTTTCTTACCTTCATACTCAGCCTGTCTGGAGCTTTGTTCTGCGAGTTTCGCTTCAAAATTTTCAAAGTTCAAGCCGTACTTCTTAATGGTTTCCACAAGCTCTGAATTTGAAGATTCAAGAATTGAAGCCATTATCTGCTCTGTACCGAGAATTTCGTACCCTGCAGCTGAAAGTTTTGACACAGCTCTGTCAAAAACATCTGAAAGAGCTTCGCCTTCATAAACAGCTTCAAAAGAACTTCCTTTGTCTTCATCTTCTTCTGCTTCAGGATGCTCAAGCCTTTTAATCTTTTTTTGAACAAGTTTTGTTAAAATATCCTTTGAATTATAGATATCAAAATCAAACTTCCTCAATATTTCCTGAATATTATGATTTTTTTCCGTAATAACAGTCAAAAACAGGTGTTCAAATAAAATATTTGAATTACCGGATTTTGCAGCAAGATCAAGTGTATGTTTCAAGATATCTTTCACTGCATGGCTGAAAGGTATATTTTCTGGAATACGCGATGCTTTTTTAAGGCATTTTCCGACCTCATCTGACATTGCCTCAAAAGTGACATTGTACATTCTAAATAACTTTAGCGATACCCCTTTTGCCTCTTTGACAAGTGCCAGCAGGAGATGTTCCGGCATAACTTCATCACAGCAGGTTTCTCTTGCCAGATTTTGCGCTTCATAAACTGCATTAACAGCTTTTTCCGTAAAACGTTCAAACAAAACTATTCATCCTCTTCATCATCTAATGATTCAATAAAAGCGCAAACTTTTTTGAATTCTTCTTCGTCTTCAATGTTTTGGAAATAGCCGTCTTCGCCTTCTTCGATATACTCCATAACAATAACTTCGGAATCATCGTCTTCTTCATCCTCTGTTACAGGAAGAAGCAGTGCGTAAGTCTTGTCTTCAAAATCTATAACATCATAGATTTCGCATTTTACAATTTGTCCGTCTTCACCGTAGATTTCTACGAATTGTTGTTCCATTTCCTGATTTTCTTCGCTCATAATCATTTCCCTAAATACTGTTCTAATATTATACAGGCACTTTCGATATCGACAAGTCCTTTATTTTTTCTAAAATCGACCTTGCGGCTTTTTAACCTTTCTTCTGCTTCTTCAGAAGTTAATCTTTCGTCTTCCAATATTATATCAAAACCAATTAATTTTTGTGAAAATTCTATACAATTTTCTCCTTGAAAGCCTAAAGTACCGTCCATATTGTACGGAACACCTACAACTATTTTCTCAACCCTGTTTTCTTTTGCTATTTTAGTAATCTCTTCTATAGCTTTCTGCTCGGGTTCTCTCTGAATACAGGTACATGGATTTGCAATTACCTGCAAGTAATCACTCAAAGCAACGCCAATTCTTTTTGTTCCGACATCAAGCGCCATTATTTTATGCATTATCTACCCACCTTGCTTCAATGCTGGAGATTATCATATCAAGCTGCAGCAGCTTAAAATCATCGGTATTAGCCTTAGTACGTTTTTCAAATATATTTGAAGCTTTTCTTTGATTTTTCAGAATATAGCGCTTGCCGACATAATACTCGTAAATACTTTTTCTAATAATGTTTGTCAGGAAACTGTAATTAGAGCCCAGCGAATAAAATATTTCTGCGAGTTCTTTATCACCCTTGAGCATTCTTAAGTAGGCTGCCATATTAAACATAATAAGCTTATAAGCCAGTTCCTGCGCGCTATAAATACTGTCGAAGTTATCTGCGACAAACTTATCTAAATCAACATTAAAATTATTTGCTTTAAATTCTGATGACAATTTTTCTATAAAAGTTTTAAATTCTTCTGAAGTAATTTCGTCAAAGAACCAGTTTTGCACATAATCGCTAAGACAAAGTTTATCAATATCTTTCTGGTTTAACTCTTTCTTTTCCAGATAAAAAGCCGGCTTTTCAGCCTCAATATCCAGAAGAATACTCTGCCAGCAGATATATTCATACGGCACAGGGTCGTTGTTCAAGTGCGAATTTTCTTCAGCCTGCTCAAGCAGATACTTTGCTACACCTGCATTAATCTCATATTTTTCTTGATAATTATAAAACTTATCAACGATTTTATAAAAATCTTGTTCTGTCATTGAATTAAAGCCGAAAGAATCAAGAATTCCATATCTAGGGTTTATAACAATTGCAAGAAATTGCAATGTTTTATTTGCTCGTATTCTTGAGAAAATAATCGCCATGTTGCCATGCCCGTCAGGGAAAGAAGTATAAATTTTATACGGCTTTGATTCCTGCAGAATATTTCTGTAAAATTCTTCTGTATTATCAACCCTTACACCGGCCATTTTAAGTTCAGAGAGAGCCTTATTAATCCTTGAGAGCAAATCTTCTTTTGCATATTTTTTTGCATTTTCAAGCGCATGATAAGCAAGCTGTGATTTAGAACGGCCGAGAATTTCCAGAGCTGTATACCCGACTTCTGTATCAATATAGTATAAAAATACAGGAATAAGGATATTTGCAAGGGCATCATAGGCATAATCTTCTTCAAGAGATTTTATAAGAATAATTTTATCGCTGTCACTGATTGCGTTCAGAAAATCCATAAAATCAATCTGTGCTTCCGGATTCATAATAGCCGTTTCAAGAAGCTGCTTTGTTTCCCTGTTAATAAGTTCATTAAACTGTTCAAAATATCCGCTGATTACTTCATAATCAATTTTATTACCGAGGTCTTTAAGCATGTTAAAAGCTATCATCTTAACATGATCGTTATATTCAGGAGCTTTAATAACATTCCACAGCTCATCATTCAGCGTATCTTTATCAATAAGTTCCATCAAAAGCCAGCAAATCATCACCGCTTTTTGCTCATTCGCATTAACCAGCTCCCTGATTAACACCTCGAGAACAGTTTTTTTATCATCAATATTTTTTAAGTCAGTAATCAAAGAAGCTTGCGGCTGCGTTGACGTCATTAACGCTGTCAAAGTAGCAAGAATTTCTGCTTTTATTTGAATTTTATTCATAAAACCTCATCTTTAATTTTTATGCCAGAAAGCATCGAGAATTTTTTGTGCATCGGAAGACAGCATTCTATCCTGCAAAATCAGGTACTGTACCGCAATCATTACACACTCGGAGCAAATATTCACCCCCGGTCCTTTCACCATTTTCAGAACTTCCTCATTAGACCTTCCACAGAAACTACAGCAGACTTCTTCGCACTTATCGCTGCCCCCGAATTTACCATCGGATTTACCCCTGGATTTACCCTCGAGTTTAATGACATTATCGTCTGACATAGACCTCTCCTTATTCAAAATTGATTGTAACTTAAAAAAGAGGTTTGCGCAAGGCATTAAGATAGGAACGAGCTGTATTGGTTCTGCATATTAGAAATCAGCATATCCATAGAGTTAAACTTTTTATTAAGCCTTGCCCGATACTTTTCTATAGCTTCATTTCCGCTTACAATTTTATTGTCAATTTTATTAATTTCGCGGGCATAAGCAGCATCGGCAATAGAGAAATAGCCTATTACAGACTGCAATGAGTTTTCCACAATACTTTCAACCTTTGTAAACACACCGTCTGTCGCAGTAGAACTTCCTTTTATTCCGGAACCAATCAGCAGTTCTTTAACAGCATCACTGTCAGCTTCATATGCATCAAGGAACTTGTCCTTATCAAAAGTAAGATTAATAATACTTTCATTTGAGGTAGAAACATTATTTGCACTTGCAGAAGTAACAGAAATACCAATCGCATCAAGATTTTTAAATACAGATGCATTTCCTATAGAACTCATCATTGCACTTCTAATCTGATTTCTAAGCATCTTCAATGTTGTTTGATTTTTCAGGCTTCCGTCTTTTGCAACTGCCTCATCAACATTTTTCATAAGTTCATTATATGAATCCACAATATCAGAAAGTGAGTTTGCAACGGTTTCTTTGTCTTTTTCAACCGTAAGCTTGACAGCAGAACCGCTTGTTAACCCGTTTAAATTAATAGTAAGACCTTTAATACGTGTTATATCACTTGTAAGAATATTAGAAGTCGAGGTATATGTCGTTCCGTTAATTGATACTTTCGAATTTTCACCAAGATTTTGCGAGTCAGTAACCATACGTGCTTTTTTCACAGATCCGTCAGTATACCATTCTGTTTCTGTATATCCCATAATATCAGTGAAGTTGCTTGTACCTGCTTCAATATTAATAAACGCCTGACCTGTTGAGCGAGATTTGATAACCAGCCTTCCGTTAATGCTGTCCCAATAAGCAGTTGCATTTGCAGTATCAGAAGAATTTATCTGCGAAATAATATCAGACAGCGTGGATTTATTGGTAATCGTAACCATCTGATCCCCTACATAGAAAGTACCTTCCTTAACATCACCTTTACGGAAAAGTCCGGTTTGAGTCAGAACAGAACTTTCGTTAACACAGTAGAGCGCACGTGCACTTACAGAACGGCCTTCTTCATCTTCTGCCAATCCAGTAACTGCGAGAAGATTTGAGGTATCTGTAGTAGTTCCTGTCTGAAGCTCGACATCGTCATCTTTTGAGTATATAACAAGTTTTCCTTCTTCAAATTTCAAATCAACATCAGAAAATCTTGAAGCTATTTGCGAGCGTAAATCGTCGAAGGTATTATCAGAAATTACGTTTATAGTAGCTTTTTCTCCGTTTCTGAAAATAGAGAATGTTCCGCCTGTAATACTAAGCGTCTTTAGCTGAGTATCCAGCCCTGCATAATTAGCAGCAGACATAGTTTTTTCCTCAACAATTGTTGTTTTCTTGACAATTGCAGATGTACTTTCCATAAAACCATCCATAGAACTTTTATAAGCCAGATGGATATTTGCATTCGGATTAATTATTGAAGATGTCGTTCCATTAGCTAGAATAGAAACACCGTTCATTTCGCTGATATAGAGTTTACCCCCGACAAATGATGCCTGCACTCCGACAGCTTCAAGCTTGTCTATTAATGAGCCGAAAGTTTCCGTATCAGTAATCTGTATAGCAATATTTTTGCCGTCTACCTGAAGTGCCAGATTTCCTGCAGATTTAAGAGTTGTATCCCCCCACGGGGTGTCAAATGTACTCAAGAGAGTATCTTCTGTTGCCGTAGCAGTATGTGTAACGGTTTTATAAAGAAGCTCGGAGCCGGTATATGAGAAGCTTGAATCAGGACCGGCTGTTCCAAATAATTTTTCAACGACATTAGAAGCATTAGAAACGCTGTTTGATTTTGCGACATAAGAGTTGCCATTTCCAATCAGCACAAGACTTGCCGAGCTTCCGTTATTAATAAGTCCTGTTTGAATACCGAAAGATTTAAGAGTACTCATAAATGACCCAATTGTTTCATCAGAAGATATAAGGGCCGTGTATTTAACTCCGTTATTGTAAATATAGTATTCACCGGCAGTTACACCGAGACTTGCCAGCGATGTCGATTCAGAAGCGGCTACAGTTGCAGTAACCTTTGTGGTAACCCGCTGAGAGCCTGTATAGCTTGATTCATTAACAATGGCCGAGCTTCCGCCAAACAGTTTATTTACTATATTTGAAGCATTAGAAGTATTGCTTGATTGAGCTATATAAGCATCACCGCTGCCTGTAAGTACAATTTTAGAGCTGTTTCCATTCTTAACAAGTTCAGCTTTTATACCATAGCTGCTCAGGGTTTTCATTAATGAACCTATTGTTTCATCAGAAGAAATTTGCAGAGTATGCCTGTTACCGTTTGTATAAATATAATATTCACCTGCTGTTACTCCGTAAGCTGACAGGAGAGCAGTTGAATCTGCGGCCTGCGTTGATGTAGAAGTTGATGTTAAGATTTCTTTACCTGTATATTTATAACTATCTGCCGTTGTATTGCTTCCGAAGAGTTTTTCCACAACATTAGAAGAATTTGAAACACTGTTTGATTTTGCTATATACGAATTGCCACTGCCGGTAATAATAAGCTTTGAGGTCGAGCCGTTATTGATTAATCCGGCCTGAATACCGAACGAGCTTAGCGTATCAATAAATGAGCCGAGTGTTTCATCAGAAGAAATCTGTGCAGTGAATTTTACCCCGTTGTTATAGATATTGTATTCGCCTGTAGTAACTCCAAGGTCTGCAAGTTTAGTTTCCCTTGTCGCGGCTGCTGTTACAGTATTAACAGAAGAAGCTGAAAGCGGTGTACCGCCTTTTGTTTCATAAGATTTATTATAAGAAGCTCCCATTAGATATGTACCAAGTGCACCTGAGATGTTAAAATCAGAAAGAGAATCAGTACTTACTGAAAATCTGCCTGTTGCGTCTATAGAAGCGTTCAAGCCCTGAGCTTTGAAGGCATCCAGCACTGAGCCCAGCGTGGAAGTCTTCGAGAAGTTTACAGTAAAGTTTTTCAACAAACCTTCTCTGGTTTTTGTCTGCATTACTAATGAAGCAAACCCGCTTGAATCAAAAGTCAGTTTTGTACCGTTTGCATAAGCAAGATTGCCGAGCAGAGTATCTGATGTTGCAACTACCTGCGCTGTAGAGCTTATAGTTCCTGTTGTTGTATTTACAGTACCTGTGGTAGAAGTTTTATTAAGAGATAGTTTTAACAGCGATACAAGATTTGACCCCCCAGAGGCGCTTGATAAGAATGTATTTCCATTCCCTGTAATAGTTACAACACCTGCAGCAGATATAGAACCTGTCAACCCGTAAGCTGCTATTTGGTTAAAGAAGTCTTGGATTGTGGAAGATGAATCTACATATAGTTCTTCAGAAGTTCCATCTGCCTTATGTACAATAATATTACCGTTGCCGGCGTTATATCCGCTTATTGATTCTAAAGTTGTGGTAGCTGTTGCTGTATGTGTTGTAATATTTTTGATTGTTCTTGATGAAGTATTTTCATAAGCAGCATTACCTATGATTTCATAAGTTTTTCCTGCACCGGTACCTGCAATTCTGAGCACTGATTGTAAATTTTCTGAGATGTACTCAAGCCATTCACTATCGTTTAGAGAGCCGATTGTTATTATTCCACCACTTCGGCTTGTTGTTACTCCGTAGTCAGTCAAAAAGTCGAAGAAATTTTCTACTGTCATGTTTGGTGTAATAATTTTCCAAGTTACATCACCATTGGTATTATTCATTGATATTGTTGCGTTATCAGTTAGTCCGAGCTCGCTAAGCCTTTTATTACCACTATCTAGTGCAATAGCTCCTATTCTATATGTTTTTTCTACTCCTGTATTTTTATACTGTATTCTACTATCAAAAGTAACATCTTCTCCGGCATCATTTAGCTTGAATGTATCAGAAAAAATTTTACTAAACCTATTTATATAAGTCATTGTAGAACCGGAGCTTCTTCCTGATATAGTAAGTTTTCCATCAGAAATAGAAGCAAAAAACTTTCCAGTACCGTTTATATAAGCGACCAAATCGTTCACTGTGGAACTTTCATGAACTGAATACGCTAGAGAGCCACTCTTAGATGTTTCAGCATTAGTAATTGTAACATAATTAAATAGTTCATATTCTTTATTTTCAAATCCCAGATCATGAAGGGTTGTACTAGCAGTTATTGTTCCTGTCGTTCCTGTTGTACTTGCTCGATACGTCCCGCCAGTGCTTGTATATGTAACTGATTTAGAGATATTGTATGTATACCCGAGTCCCACATTGAGGTTGAGAACTCTCCACAATTCATCATCTTTGTTAGTAGGGTCGCTATCCCAATACATGTCACTTCCGACCAAAAATTTTCCATCGCTGCCTTGAGCAATAGTTATTTTACCATCACTTAAGGTTGCACTAATGCCTATACTGTTTAATGATTGTATAAATTGTCCAACAGTAGTGCTGCCAACGAGCGTAATGTTTGTTGTACTTGTACCACCAGCATTATTTGTTGATGAATAATGTATTTTAATATAATTATTTTTGTTACTGGCGCCATCATCAGGCACAAAACCCAATTCTTCAAAAGTTGTAGTTGAACGTATTGTAGTATATGCTTGTGTAAAAAAGTCGTTTGCCAAATCCAACCCCAGAACATCCCAAACTAAATTTATATTTCCTTCGCCTGATATATGTGTTTGTCCATTGGTGGACAATGTTATTCTACCATTAGAAAGCGATGCATTTATTCCACAATTTCTCATACAAAGCAAATAATCATTGACTGTCGTAGAGTTCGTAATAGTAAAATATCTACTGGTATTACTCCCCCCGGAGGATACAGAGAAATAGCGAACGTCAGAAGTAGAACTACCATCATGCAAACCTAAATCAACAAAAGTTGTATTGCCTGTAATGGTCACTTGCGTTTGAGTTCCATTAACCAAAGTCGTATAATAAACTGTTTTATCAGAAATAAGCGACCAGCCATTTGTAGTATTAGCATATACAGTTCCTCCTGTAAAAGTTCGCGATGTCATTTGTGCTGCATATGTTACTGAATGTCTCAACCCCATTGTGCTTATTAATTCACCACTAAGATAATAATTAGTTCTAGTATAAGTAACTGTTTTGTAAGCTCCAAGTTCGTTATCCCAAATTTCCGCACTTGTAATTTCTGGATAATACTGTGAAAAGCTTATTCCCGTTGTTGAGTTATAGTTAACATTAATGTAGACAAAGTAAGAGTTACATCTCGAAACAAACTCAGCCACTGTCCAAGCACTCTGCACTGTAATAGAATTATAATTACTTTCATAGCTGCTACCTTCGTAAGGGCTACCACTATACCGCATTTCATATATAATACTAGTTCCGCTAAAACCTAGATATTCTCCTATTGTTGTATCATCTGTAATAGTCTTATATGTTGTATTTGTAGCTGTTACAGCAGCTGTTGAGGTCTGAGATAGTACTACAGTTTTTAGCCCATACTCTTGTTTACCAATACCTAACTTTGACAAAATACCATCAGATGCAGGAACATCTACTGCATATGCGCAAGTATCGTTGGAGTTAAAATATATTTTGCCATTACTACTCATGCGCATATCCACTCCAGCAGATCTCATCATTACTCGCAAATCATCAAATGTTGTAGAAGCTGTAACAGTAACTGTTGTAACTGTCTGACCATAATTGCTATAAATTTTTATACTATTATTAGTAGCATTACCATCCAGAGTAATAAAATCTTTGATAAGTGAACTCTCCGTTGCATAAATTGTACCTGTATAAGTCATGTTTGCAGTAGACGTAATAGCCTGCCCAACAGTATAAGCATCCGATGTCGCATAAGTTTCTATACCTAAAAGTTCTGCCATACTCCCGCCAACAACATATTGCGTTGATGATAAAGTTAGAACTCCATCGTTTATTGAGGCTGAAAACCCGTAGGTTGCAAGTGATGAAAACATACTGTCAAAGGTTGTTGTATTGGAAGCAATTGTTATGTAGGCCTGAGTTACTCCATTCTCTTTTGTTTTAATTTCCAACACTTTACCCGCAGCATTCAAACCCGCTTGTTCAAAAGTTGTAGTACCGCTGATAACTTGAGTTACAGTATATTTTATTGCAGATGATGAAGAAGCATTAGTGCTATTTACGATAACTGATGTTATTGTCGAAATTCCCAGAGCGTCTGCAACACTGCCCTTAATATAATTACCATTGCTTGAATTAAGATTTATTTTACCCTCGTCAATCGTTGCTGTTATACCATATGAACCCAAACTCGTAAAAATATCATCTAATCTTGTTGAAGAGCTTACACTAATTTCTTTTACAAGAGCATTTGAGGAGTTGTAAACTGCCAAAGCGTATCCGCCGGCTGGCTTTGCAGTACTAATTCCGAGTTCACCGAGAGTATTTGATGCAACAGCATAGTTTACACCCTGTGTAAATAAAATATTTCCATTTGCCCACACCAAGCTTGTGTTCTCAGAACCACTCTTAATTCCAAGAACCTCTGCTGCATTTCCGCTTACTTCTCCGCCTGTTACAGCAAGAACTCCGCTTGAGCTGAAGGTTGCACTCAATCCCGCAGAGTTTAATCTTGTTACAACATCCTCAATCGTCGTCGTAGAAGTCAATGTTATATAAGTCGTTCCTCCTGAACTGTTTTTTGCTGTAAGAACAGGACTTGAACTTAACTCCGACCAAAGACTCAAATCTCCAAGTTGCGTTGAAGAAGTCGCCTCTGAAGATGTTGTAATAACACTCTTATAACTCAGATTATTTGCTGTCTGTGTTTTAGAGCTTACTTCTTTTTCCAGACCAAGAGCGTTTATGATTCCTGTATTATTATCAATAATCTCGGCATCATTGATTGTTAAAGTCCCGTCACCGGAAAGTTCAGCACTTATTCCTTTTGCCTTTAGAGCATCTATTAATCCCTGTAATGTTGTAGAGGTGTTAATCGCAATGGTGTAAGTCGTATTATTCGCCTTAACCAGTATATTGCCGTTTTTAATTGAACCAAGCTGTGATAATTTTGTTGAACCTGTTGCAGCTGACTGTGTTGTCGTTGTAACAACTGTACGCAAATCAATTGAACTTTGTGTTTTTGAATTTACGTCAACCTGAAGCCCTAAAGCTGATATCAAGCCTGTGTTTCCGCTATCTATAATCTCTGCGTTCTTTACAGTAAATACCCCGTCAGATGATAAGGAAGCATCAACACCTTTTGCACTCAATGCATCTATCAAGCCCTGCAATGTAGTTGAACCTGATATTGCAATAGTATAAAGTGCGCCGTTTGCCTTAACTTGAATATTGCCGGACTTAATACTGCCTAGCTCTGAGAGTTTTGTTGCACCTGTTGCTGCAGCATCAGTCGTCGTCACAACAACCGTCTTTAACCCCGATGCTGTCTGGGTTTTAGAATTAATATCCGTTTCAAGGCCAAGAGCAGTAATTATGCCGGTATTTCCGCTGTCAACAATTTCTGCATCATTTATTGTTAAAACACCATTACTTGCAAGTTTTGCATCAACTCCAAGTGAATTAAGACTGCTTACAAGCCCCCCGAGGGTCGTATTGCCATCGATTGAAAGATTATAACTTGTACCATTTGCCTTTACCTGAATATTACCGGCCTTAATACTTCCTAGCTCTGAAAGTTTTGTCGAACTTGTTGCGGCATTTACAATTGTTTCAGATGTCGAAGTTTGCAAATAAGTACTTTCATAACCGCCTTTTTCATGAAGATTAAATATATCAAGAATGCCTGTTCCCACGCTTCCGTCATCATGTATGGTTAAAGTATCATCAATACTGCCGTCATCAAGGTTTATGCCAAATATTCCAGTCTTTGAATTATAGGTGGCATCAACTCCGATGTTATGAAGTTTCGCTATAAAACTCTCTATTGTGTCGTTCTTTTCAATCTGGATAATATTATATATACCGTTATTATCAATACCAATTTCACCAACTTTAATCCCCAAATCAACAAGCTTGGTATTGCCGACTGCCGTTGCTGTTTCAATAATTGTATTTAAAACTTTCAATCCGCTTACAGCCTCGGTACTGGTCGCAAGATTATCCACAAGAACATTATATTCAGCCTCCTCAGCTTCTGTTGTTGCACTCGCTGTCAGGATATTTAAATCAGATGATGTCGCAAGTTTCTGGGCAAAAATATCCATAGACGCTACACCGTACTTCGCATCCGTTACCTTCTCTATTACAGAGCGGAAAGAATTGAAAAATGATTTTATATTATTCAATGTTTCGCGTGATAAGAGTACCGTTTCTTTTTGTTCTTCCAGCGTATCAATTTTCGCCTGCTTCAATGCTACTAGCGATTCAACCCAAGAAGAAGTATCTAATCCGGATGCTAATCCGCTGAATGATATTGCCACTGCTACGTCCTGCTTTATTGTAATAGTCTACAAAAGCAGCAATGTAATGCAACAACGCCCGCACCGCTAAAATAAGCAGCGCCCTTACATTGTAAAATATTAAATTTTTTCATTGCAAATTGTTGTTTCCTGTCGAAAACATTACATCGTTACTTTATATACATATTATAGCATATATTTATACTTATGCAAGTAGGGTACTACGTACGTAGTCAAACAGTCGGTCAGCATTCCATTACAACCCCCGGCTAGAAGTGTTGCTAAAGGCCTACCTCAATTTCTACACTACAAGCTACTTCAATGAATCTATCAAATCCTTTATAACATCTTGCTGTGCAGATATTTCGGCAATACGAGCATTTGTTTGTTCAACAAGTTCTTTTGGCGCATTTGCTACAAACTTCTCGTTCTTCATTCTGCCTTCTAAAGAGTTCTTTTCATTTGTTAATTTTTCAAGTTTCTTTTCCTGACGTTTAATCTCTGCATCCAGATCTATCAAATCAGCAAGCGGAACTACAAGTTTTGAAGCAGAAACTACTGCCGCAGCAGATTTTGGAGGGGTTGGCGCATTCATTTCCGCATAAGTTATATTATTAACTTTAGCAAGTCTGCGGATATATGCTTCAATTTCAGTAAAGATTTCTTTTTCTTTACCCTCTGCCCTTATTTCTACATCAACAGTTGCAGAAGTTGGAATATTGAAACTCTGTCTTACGTTTCTCAGTGATGTAATTGTTTCAAACACAAGCTTCATTTCCTCAGCTTCTTTAGGGAAGCTCATAGCTTCTTCATAAACCGGATACTTAGCAATTATCAATGCACTTGTTTCTTTTTCTCCCGGAATTAAGCCCCAAACATTTTCTGTTATATGAGGCATAATCGGATGAAGCATTCTAAGTGACATATCAAGAACGTATCTTAAAACACGTTGTGTATTTCTCTTCAAATCTGCGTCCTGAAGCTGAATTTTTGCAATTTCAACATACCAGTCGCAGTATTCGCTTCTAAAGAAGTCATACAATTCATGAGCAATTTCACCTATTCTATACTCTTTCATATACTGATTAACAGTCTTTGCAGTTTCATTAAGCTGGTTTAAAATCCACTTATCAACAAGAGTTAATTTTTCTCTGTCAATCGGTTTATTATCAACTCCATCCAGATTCATAAGTACAAACCTTGAAGCATTCCAGAGTTTGTTAGCAAAGTTTCTGCCGTACTCAAATCTTTCGTCAGAAACCTTGATATCCTGACCGCCGTAAGTACACAGAGATGTCATTGTAAATCTCAAGGCATCACAGCCGTATTTATCAATAATTTGAACAGGGTCAATAGTATTTCCCTTTGATTTTGACATTTTCTGGCCTTTTTCATCACGTATTAAACCGTGAATATAAACTTTTGAGAATGGAGCTTTACCAGTAAATTCCAATCCCATTGTAATCATTCTTGCAACCCAGAAGAAAATAATATCAAAACCTGTTACAAGAACTGATGTCGGGTAGAATTTTTTGAAATCGTCTGTTTCAGAGTTAGGGAAGCCCATTGTAGAGAACGGCCATAATCCTGACGAGAACCAGGTATCAAGACAGTCAGTATCCTGTACATAATTTTCAGGATCCGGATTTTCTTTAGCAACAACCATTTCTCCGGTTTCTTTGTGGTAATAAGCAGGTATCTGATGTCCCCACCATAATTGTCTTGAGATACACCAATCTCTTATATTTTCCATCCAACCTAAGTAATTCTTTTCCCATCTTTCAGGAATAAAAGTAATTCTGCCGTCTTTTACGGCTGCAATTGCTTCTTTTGCAAGAGGTTCCATTTTTACAAACCATTGTTCAGAAAGAAGCGGTTCAATTGTCGTGTTGCATCTCTGGCATTTACCAACGTTATGTTCGTGCTCTTTTACACGCAGAAGGAAGTTATTGTAGCTCAACATATCAACAACTTTCTTACGCGCTTCGTATCTGTCAAGACCTTGATAATCAGGCGGAACTTCTGCACAGGCTTTCATCTTGCCTTCTTCATCAATAACCCAGATTGGCTTAAAGTTATGGCGTTTGCCTACTTCGTAGTCATTAGGGTCATGTGCAGGAGTAATCTTAACCGCACCTGTACCAAAAGATTTATCTACATATTCATCTGCAATAATAGGAATTTGTCTGCCTGAAAGCGGAATCATAACAGTTTTTCCGATTAATTCAGAATATTTTTTATCAGAAGGGTGAACTGCAATAGCAACGTCGCCGAAAATAGTTTCCGGTCTTGTTGTAGCAACAATGATTGCACCGGCTTCACCAACGAGCGGGTAAGAAATTTCCCATAGATGCCCTTGTTCTGTTTCGTATTCAGTTTCAATATCAGAAATGGCGCTCTGGCAGCGAGGACACCAGTTTACAATATACGCACCTTTATAAATTAAACCTTTATTATAAAGCGTTACAAAAACTTCTTTTACAGCTTCAGAACAGCCTTCATCAAAAGTAAATCTTTCTCTTGAACGGTCAAAAGACGCACCTAAACGTCTAAACTGGTTCAGGATAGCTGACTTATGTTCATTTGCCCATTTCCAGGTACGTTTTAGAAACTCTTCTCTTCCTATATCGTGGCGGCTTAAACCTTCTTTTCTAAGTTCTTTTTCGACAACTGCCTGAGTTGCAATACCGGCATGGTCAGTTCCAGGAAGCCATAAAGCTTCGTAGCCGCTCATTCTGTGATAGCGGGTTAAAATATCTTGCAGAGTTCCGTCCAACGCGTGTCCCATATGAAGAACACCTGTTACATTCGGAGGAGGAATGACTATGGTAAACGGAGGTTTGTTGGAATGGGCATCTGCTCTGAAATATCCGCCGTCTTCCCAAAATTTATACATCTTTTCTTCTGTTGATTTCGCATCATAAACAGTCGGCAAATCATCAATTTTAATCTTAGTTTCTGTCATAATAATCCCTCGCTCGTGTAAATATAATAATAGGATAACATAAAAATAAGTGGTATAATAAATCTATGAAAAAATTTTTTATTTTATTATTAATATTACTAACTGGTGCTGTTGTCGCAGCAGAGGACTTTACACTTAAGGCCGGAGTATCTGTAAACGACATTCCAAAAGCGTTTTTTGGCAGCTGGAGAGTAACGGCAAAACTTGAAGATACAAACAGCTACGGCACTTTCAAACCGCAAAGTATAGATTTTTGGACTCTTTCGCGTGCAGGAGATAAAGTCACTTTGTCAAATCCTTTCAGCGGAGCGAACGCAGAAGTTTCACTAAAAACTGTTGAAGGAAACTTGATTGTGTTTTCTAAAAAAGCTCCATATGATAACAAAATGCTTACGGATACCATAACCCTCAGACTTTCTGATAATACTTTTTCGGGTATAAATACACTAAGCCTCGAATCTTTTTCTCTGGTTGATAACCATCTTATGAAAACAGAAACAGCACGTTATGTTATAAAAGGGGAAAAGATTTCCGGAGAAAGTATTTTAGGTAACTAAATCTTTACATTTGCTTCAAATAATTGTACAATAGACTAGTTATATAAGTATATGAGAGGATTTATATATGAAATTTCACATGCAAGTGTTAATTGCACTTGGGCTAGGCTTAAAGAGAAACTGGCATATTTTTGCCGGTCTTGTTCTGGGTGTTCTTGTCGGGATTTGGCTTCATAAGGAACCAAGTCCGGTTATTATGACAACTCTAACTTTTATCGGACAGGTATTTATAAGACTAATCCAAATGGTAGTTATTCCGCTTGTAATTTCGGCAATAGTAATCGGAATTACAAGTATAGGCGACAGCAAACAGCTCGGGAAACTGGGAACAAAAATGATTTTCTACTATACAATTATTACTGTCGCAGCAGTAACAATTGGTGCTACACTTGCATTACTGCTTAAACCCGGACTGGGCGCAGCACATTATATAAATATTGATACAGCTGCTGATATTCAGGCTCAGGTTGCAGCTACAATCGAAGCACAAAAAGGTAATCTGCTTAATATTTTCTTAGGATTTATTCCGAAAAACCCTCTTGCTTCAATAGCCAGCGGTGATATGGTTCCTATAATCGTTTTTGCTGTTATGTTTTCTATAGCACTGGCAAAAGTAGGCGATATTAACAGGCCGTTTGTAGGTTTCTTTGAGTCAATTTTCGCAGCTACAATGAAAATTACCGACTGGATTATGTGCTTCGCTGCACCCGGCGTATTCGCACTTACAGCTGTTGCTGTTTCATCTTTCGGCATAGATATATTTATGAGTATTTCAAAATATCTTGGTGTTCTTGCTCTCGGTTTTGCAATACAGTTCTTTATAGTATATCCAATCTTTTTAAAAATATTTTCTAAAGTTCCTGTATTAATGCTTTATGCAGCAATGGCTGAAGCAATGATGGTAGCTTTCGGCACTGCAAGTTCTTCTGCAACACTGCCTTTAACAATTGCATGTTGTGAAAAAAGAGGTATTTCACATAAAGTTTCAAGCTTTGTTCTTCCTCTTGGAGCAACGCTTAATATGGACGGAACTGCAATGCTTCAGGTAATTGCGGTAATCTTCTTAACACAGGCTTACGGCGTAGCACTCACTCCGTTCCTTGTTGTTCAAATTGCTCTGCTTGCAATTATCGCATCTTCAACCTGTGCAGGCATACCGGGAGCCGGTTTAATCACAATTGCACTTGTACTGAATGGTATGGGCTTAAGCCCTGAACAGCTTGTTGCAGGGTTTGCGTTCTTATTTACTATCGAAAGAATTACAGATATGATGAGAACACTTCTCAACGTAACTTCCGATGCTGTTGTCGCGGCCGCAATCGCTGATAACGAAAATGAGATTAATTATGATTTATTGAATAATCCTG
>ULOU01013685.1_pt1 | contig 19242 bp, 25 predicted proteins | sample 1952821 | NCBI WGS metagenome assembly ULOU01 (sample SAMEA4835610, study PRJEB28245) | human gut metagenome | biome: gut microbiome; material: fecal sample | place: Denmark | collected 2008 | reverse complement strand
GTTTTTTACTTTACAGGAAAGCAATTTCCTGTAAAGTGAAAAATAACTGCCACTGCAACTGCCATGGCATTTTCGCATAATGACACAAAATATCCTGCGGTATCACCATTGATTCCGCCAAATTCCTTCCGGCTTTTCCAGCTATAATAACCATAACAGAGCAATGCCACAACTACTGCTGCAAGCCCTGCCCACAGGTTTACATAAATCATACATCCACTGTAGACAACTGCCTCTATGATGAGGACTGCCAGCACTCTTTTTTTCTGGGCGCTGTCTGCAAAATAAGCAAGCATACCGTCTTTTTTTGCCGCCTTCAGGCTTACCACACCAATTCCGCTTAAGCTTCGTGATAACGCAAAGCCAATTCCCACTACAAGAATTGCAGACAATTCCGTAAGCTCCGCATATGCTGCTCCATAAATAAGATAATATAAAACCAGCATCAATACGGAAAATGCTCCAATATGCGGATCCTTTAAAATTGCCAGCTTCTTCTCCTTATCCTGATAGGAATGAAATGCATCCATGGTATCCATAAATCCATCCATATGAAAGCCACCGGTAACAAGCAGTGGAATTGCCACCGCTATCAGTGTTTTGCACAGATGACTTATCCCGGCTGCATTTCCCAAAAAGAACCAGCCGGCTTCCAATGCACCAATGATAAGACCAATCAATGGGAAGAAGCAGAGGTGATACTGCATATCTTCTTCCTTCCAGTCAAACTGTGGCACCGGTATTTTTGAATATATGGAAAATGCAATGACGAATCCTTTTATAATTTTCATGTATTCCTCTTCTTTCTTAAATTCCATCCTTTTTTATGAAAATCGGAATCCCTGCTACTACTTCAATAACCTGCTCTGCCCGCTCTGCAATCTGCCGGTTTATATCTCCTAACAACCGGATATAAGCCATTGTGGATGCGTCATAACGGATTCCGTCTTCAAATATCTGATTCGTGACAATAATCAGTATATCACAGGAATCCTGCAATGCTGTTACTCCACTTATAATTTCATGGGAAAGCTGCTTTACTTTCGCTTCATCCATCACAGCAGACAGATTTTCTTCTGAAAACATTTCGTTGGCAACGAGGTTCGACATACATTCCAGCAAAACTATTTTCCCGGCTGGCACTCTTTCTGCTGCAACTTTTCCTGCTGACACTTTTTCGGTTGCCACTTTCTTTGCTGCCTCTTTAAGTCTTCTCGGCTGCTCTATCGTAAGAAAGCCTTTTCCTGCCCGCATTTTCTGGTGACGCTCTACTTTTTTCTTTCCTTCTTCATCATACACCTGCATGGTGGCTACATAATAAAGGCTGCCTTTGCCTGCGGCTTTCACTGCCATTTGTTCTGCATATGCGGATTTTCCGCTGCCGCTTCCGCCGATTACCAATGTAATCATTCTTCATACCTCTTGTACTGTTCTATCTCAAAATTTGCAAAGGATGCTCCCTGCAAATACACGCCCAGTGCCACATCCAGCAGGGACATCATCATCACTGCACCGGTTCCCTCACCCAGTGCCATATCCGCATCCAGTACCGGATCTAAATGCAGCTTTTTCATAATCGCTGTCTCTGCCAGTTCCCGGCTCTTATGGGATGGTATCATATAATTTACGGCACCCTTGCAAAGAGTCTCTGCCAAAAGTGCCGCAACGGCACTGATGACGCCATCGATGACAACCGGTATCTGCTCGATTGCTGCTCCGATAAATACGCCTGTCAATCCGGCTATATCCAGTCCACCTACCGTCTTTAATATGGTAAATGCATCCGCATCACGAAGGGAATATTTTTCTATCGCTTCTTCAATTACCCTGCATTTTCTTTCTAATGCTTCATCCGTTAATCCGGCGCCCTTGCCGGTCACCTGCTCTACCTCTAAGTCTAAAAGTGCTGCTGCAACGGCTGTACTTGTGGTTGTATTTCCGATTCCCATCTCTCCTGTGGCAAGTATCTCATACCCTTCTCTGTGGCATTGCTGCACCAGTTGTATTCCGGTTTCTATTGCCTTTAAAACTTCTTCTTCGGTCATTGCAGGTTCCTTGGCAAAGTTTTTCGTTCCCTTTGCAACTTTTCGTGGCAATACTCCGGGAATCACTTCGTCTGTATCAATTCCAATGTCCACCGGAATTACATCCATGCCTGCCACTGCTGCCATCTTTCCTACAGAAGAATTATTTACTCCCATGGCTTTTGCCACTGCAAGCGTTACTTCTTTTCCACTCTGGCTGACCTGCTCTTCCACCACGCCATTGTCTGCACACATAACAAGAACTGCTTTTTTCTGAATGGATATTTTGGTCGTCTTCTCTATGGCTCCAATCTGTGCAATCAGATGTTCAAACTTTCCAAGCCCATCCAATGGTTTGGCGATTCCATCCAGCTTCTCTTTTACCTTTCGATACCAACTATCCTCCAAAGGCAAAATCTTTATGCTATCCAATTCTGCTTTTGTCATATTCTGCCTCCTGCAGCATTCCATAAACCGCTTCCATATCAAGATATTTCCGCAGTGTATCCGCCAGCAAATCGTACTGGCTCTCCTTATACTGCTGATAATTCATGCCCTGATTATCTTCATAATGCACTCCCTTTTTCTCCGCTAATGCCCGGATAAAAGTGGATGCGATATCTCCTTCATCAAAAATACCATGGACATACGTTCCGTAAACATTTTCCTTCTGCACAACGACTGCATCCTGTGTACAGGATTCCTCCTGTGCATGCGCATGAGCTTGGGCTTGAGCCTGTGTCTGCTTTGGCGCCTGTATCTGCTCTGACTCCTGCGTTCCATTGGTATGTCCCATATGAATCTCGTAGCCTTTGTATTCTTTGCCGGAAAGGGAAGCTAACATACCGGTGAGAGGGTCTATGGTTCCCGTTACCTGACGGCGTACCTTTTCCCGGCTCATCACGGTCTTAAGCGGCAATAGTTCCATACCCCGTAAGCTGCCGCCTTCCTCTACCGAATAAGGGTCTTCAAGGCTTTTTCCTAACATCTGGTAACCGCCGCAGATTCCAATGACCGGAGTGTCTGCGGAGAGTTTCTTTATCATAGCTTCCATGCCATTTTCGCGCATCCATTTCAGGTCACCCATTGTATTCTTACTGCCCGGCAGAATAATGGCATCCGGATGATGGATTTCCTGCACCGAAGTCACATAGCGCACCGATACTCCCTCCATATGCTCGAAAACATCAAAATCCGTAAAATTAGATATTCTCGGATAACGGATAACTGCCAGGTCTATCAATGCCTCTTTCCGATGCTTGAATTTTCCTGTCAGGCTGTCTTCATCCTCAAGCTGTACCTTCATATAAGGCACCACTCCGCAGACCGGAATGCCGCCTTTTTCCTCTAACATCTGAATGCCCGGTTCCAATATGGATACGTCTCCGCGGAATTTGTTGATGATTAAACCTTTTACACGGGATTTTTCCTGCTCTTCTAAAAGCATCAGTGTTCCTAAAAGCTGTGCAAACACACCGCCCCGGTCAATATCTCCTGCCAGAAGAACCGGTGCATTTACCATCTCCGCCATGCCCATATTTACAATGTCATTTTCCTTGAGATTAATTTCTGCCGGACTTCCGGCTCCTTCTATTACAATAATATCCGCCTGCTCTTCCAGTTTGTGAAATGCCTTTAATATATCCGGGACAAGCTTTTTCTTATAGTTAAAATATTCCCGCGCCGGCATATTGCCAATGACCGTACCGTTGACAATCACCTGGGAGCCAATATCATTTGTAGGCTTTAAAAGAATCGGGTTCATACAGACCTGCGGCTCGATTCCTGCTGCCTCTGCCTGCATAACCTGTGCCCGTCCCATTTCAAGTCCTTCAGTTGTAATATAGGAATTCAATGCCATATTCTGCGACTTAAAAGGTGCCACGCGGTATCCATCCTGATGAAAGATACGGCATAAGCCTGCTGTAATCAGGCTTTTTCCGGCATTCGACATTGTTCCCTGTATCATAATCACTTTTGCCATGTGATAAGTTCCTCGATTTCTTTTGTTTTCTATACTATCTTGCTTCCAATCCCTGAAGCAGTACCACATAACATGCGAAGTCTCCGATTCGTTTTCGCTCTTCCCCTAACCAATCATCCCAGTCATTGCCCAGCTTATGCTCATACATATAAACGGACAGTTTGTTTTTCGCACTGATCACAAGATTATGACAGCGGGTGCGCTCCGCATCTGCCTGTCCTTTCTCTGCCAGCGATTTCTGGTTCCATCCGTTTCTGATTCGCACATAGTCTACTGCACATTTCAAAAAACGGTCTATGAGTTCCCTGCAGGCTGCATCCGCCTCCCCCTGCTCTGCAATCTGGTTCCAGATCTGCATGGCTTCTTCAAAGGGCAGTGACGTCTCCTGTTTTAAGTACTCTTTGTATGTTGTATACATTGGATATCCTCCGCATATTTTATCTTAACAGATATATTGTATAACATTCCTTGTTTTTAGAAAAGATACTTTCCTTTTTGATTTATCATTTGATTTATGATTCTGCTTTTCATATTCCGCTTCATCTATGCACGCTTACTCCAAAGGAATATGTTAAACATCTGTAACCTGCTACCGGTAGTTTTTATATTTATTTAGCTATTTATTTAGCTACTATTATGGAGATGTCCATTGACCATATAGCAAAATTTTTGTATGATTTTGTTATCAAACAGGAAGGTGTTTTTATGCCAACAATTAAATCAAGTGCTGATTTAAGGAATCTGTTTTTGCAGGTTCCTTCTATTTTTCCAATATATATCTTCCTTAAATTCAGAGCACAAAACCTCCGCCTTAACCGGAGTCACGCAAATAAGATTCATTGGTGTCTCAAGTTTCTGTAATGCAGCGGTTGGAATTTTCTTATAGGCTGCATGGGGCAAGCTCCGGATCTTTTCCACGAAATACCATACAAAGTCCGCACATGTCGCAGTCTGCAATACATGGAAAAGTATTTTTGACATACTGTCTTCTTTCCTCTTCTGTAGAGGTCTCTATCTCCGGTGGTCTCATATTACCACCTACCTAACGGTACCGGAATTGCTCCGGTATTCCTCATGGATTTCCAGCAGTTCCTTTTCGCCGTTGATATATGGCTCATAAAATGCATCCACGGAGTCGCTCTTCTCTGGTAGTATCTTTGATCAAAATACTTTTTATTTCCATTCACTATCATCCTCTCCCATTTTTCTCTTTCCATATGGTTCAAATAATTTCTCTCTTAAGTTAAAGTGTAGTAGCAAGCGGCATACCACCATAAGTATAATAATCCTGCCACGTTTATCTCCTTTATATTCATTATAGAATTCTGCAAAGGGAAGAGGATACACCCGTATCTCACCACCCCTGTCCCTGAACTGGGTCAGTATATCGTAAGATAGCATTTTGGAATTGCTTCCGGTCACATATACATCCGCATTTTTCATTTGCATAAATCCAAGGACAACATCAATAAATGTTATCTTAGCATCAGCATTATCTACATTATATTCCATCATATTCCGCCAGCAAATGTATTAAGGTTCCACTTTCGCCTCTATCCCTCAACACAGTTTTGCACTTATGCTGTGCAAAAACAACAACTTATAATTTGTCTTTTTTGCTTTACAATTACCTTGTAACTATACAAAAATATTCCTTAAAGGAGGATTCTTAATAATGAAATATGAACTCTTATTTAAACCACTACAGGTACGTTCCCTGATTTTAAAAAATCGTATTGCCTGTGCACCAATGACCGGTCCGGGAGAAGGACAGCCATCCATCAAGCCATCCGCTTTGGAATATGGCGGTTTCAGCATGTTTGACCGCTCTATTGGCGGCGCTGCTTTGCTCTACCGGGGATTAAATATTCCATTGTCCCTCGAAAATCCAGCTTCAGATAAAGAATACGGTCTGTCAAAATACAAACGCGAAATGGTCAAAGAACATCTTTCTGTTATCCGGCAGAAAGGCGCCAAAGCTGGTGTAGAATTGTGTCACCAGGGAATCTATGGACACGAAGCGGATGGCAAAGTCTATGGTCCAAGTGCCGGATTTACTGACAAAGGAGAACCTATCATCCCTATGGATGAAGCCAAAATGCAGGACATTTCAAACCGTTTTGCATATGCTGCCAGAGAAGCAAAGCAATATGGATTTGATTTAATACTGCTTCATTTTGGTCACGGCTGGCTGATTCATCAGTTTCTTTCTCCTTTTTTTAATTCCCGTACGGATGAATACGGCGGCAGTATCGAGAATCGTATCCGCTTTCCGATGATGGTCATAGAAGCAGTCCGAAATGCTGTTGGTAAGGATTTTCCCATCGAGATGCGTATTTCAACAGAAGAATGTATTTCATCCGATAAACGCCTGCCTCTCGATGATGTAATCACATTTATCCAGCATGCAGAACCATATATTGATATTGTCAACTGTTCCCGTGGATTAGATATGATCCGCGAGGCAAATATTCATCATGCTGCTACTATTTTTGAACCACATATTACAAACCTGGAAGCATTACGCAAAATCCGGGCAAATACCTCCTGCCTTCTATCCGTTGTCGGCTCGATTATGACTCCGGAAGAAGCAGAAAGTCTTTTGGAAGAAGGCAGTGCTGACTTAATCATGCTTGGCCGTTCCACACTGGCAGATCCATTCTGGCCGGTAAAAGCCCAGATGGGACACAGCGAAGATATCGTACCTTGTATACGCTGCCTGCAGTGTTATCATGTTTCCACAGACCATAAAAATGTACAATGCTCTGTAAATCCCCGCTTCAACAGGGAAAAACGTGTTCCTTTGATACTTCCGGTTACCGGACACCCAAAACATCTTGTAATTGTAGGTGGTGGTCCAGCCGGCATTACCTGTGCCCTTACTGCATCCCGCCGTGGACATCAGGTCACCCTTTTAGAAAAAGAACCTGTATTAACCGGTAAGCTTAATATTGCCTGCCATGGGGAGCACAAAGCAGATTTACGTCGTTTTCGTGATTATCTGCTGACCCAGCTTCGGAAATCTTCTGTAACTGTTCATACCGGAGTTCTGGCAGACACCGATGTAGTCCGTGGCCTAAAGCCTGATGCTCTTGTCATTGCAGTAGGAGCAACTCCTTCCAGAATTCCGCTTCCAGGCGTTGATGGTGATAATTGTATGCAGATTTCTGAATTTCTCCAGTCCCCTGATACTTCCCTGCAGCACTACATTATCATTGGTGGCGGCAGTGTTGGATGTGAAACCGCATTAGACCTTGCAGAAAAGGGCAAAGATGTTTCTATCATTGAAATGACTGACTGCCTGGCATCTGCCAGCAATGATTTATACCGTCTGGCTCTTTCAGAACATTTTGCCAGATATGACAATCTCCATACTTATCTCAATTCTGCCTGTCAATCCATTGATGCAGATGGCGTAAATGTTTTAACAAATGGAGCATCTACGCATATCAGTGGTGATAAAGTTCTTCTTTCACTGGGCTTCCGGCCAGATGCAAAACAGGTATCCTCTCTTTATGGCATTGTACCGGATACTTATTATGTCGGAGATTGTGAACGTGTTGCAACTGTCGCAGAAGCAGTAAATAATGCATATTTTATCGGAGCAAACGTTTTCCAGGAACAGGATATCATCTAACATCCTCATAAAACATTTTGTGTGATAGAAAATTCCTGTCACACAAAAATGCCCAGGCCATATGATATGTACCCAGAATCCTGGACACATATTTACGAACTAGGCTGAACACATGGATGCTATCCTGTATTGTACAGGCGGCATCCATTTTGTTTTTGCCTGAATTCTTTTGTTATTATAATAATCTATATATTCTTCAACCGCTTGTGAAAATTCTTCGAAAGAAGAATAGTTTTTTTCATAGCCATAATACATTTCATTTTTTAATCGTCCAAAGAACGTCTCCATAATACAATTATCATAACAATTACCTTTTCGTGACATGGATTGTATAATGCCATGTTCCTGTAAAGCATTTCTAAAATAAGCATGTTGATACTGCCAGCCTTGATCTGAATGAAATATCAATCCTTCAACTGAAGGAAATTTTTCAAATGCTTTATTCAGCATTCTTTTTATCTGTTCAAGATTAGGACTCATGGATAAATCATATGAGATGATTTCATTTGTATTCATATCTAGCACTGGAGAAATATAACACTTTCCCCATGAAAAATTGAACTGTGATACATCTGTGGTCCATTTTTGTAAAGGCAAAGTTGTACTGAAATCCCTGTCTATTATGTTGTCAGCAATCTTACCAACTTCACCCTTATAAGAATGATATTTCTCCTTTGGTCTTTTTCCGGCTAGACCTGCTTCATGCATAAGACGCTGAACTCTTTTATGGTTCACCTGATACCCGCGATTAATAAGTTCCTGGTGAACCCGTCTTACACCATACCTGCGCTTGTTCTCAACAAAAACACTTTTTATTTCTTCTAGTATTTCTTGATTGCGTTCGGCAATAACATCGTTTCTGCTAATCTCAAAATAGTAAGTAGATCTAGCCATGTGCATTGCTTTAAGGAGATATTTTAATTGGTATCCGTTTTCTCTGAATTTTTTGATGATTGCTGCTTTTTCGCCTTGAGTTGCGCAGCCCATTTTTCTTGCCTCAAGGCGATCCGTTTTTTTATTACTTCATTCTCGGCTTTGATATATTCGTTTTCAGCTCTCAAGCGTATCAGTTCTTCTCGTTCTGATTCTGTTAAAGGTAATGGATTTGTTGACTTCTTCATTCTTGATTCCTTTGTTGGACGTCCTTTTTTACTTTCTACTAATCCATTATATCCTTGTGATTTATATTTGTATACCCATTGATAAAGCATTCCTGAGTTAATACCTGCTTCTATGGCAACTTTCCTCTTTGGTATGCCTGCAATAACTTTTAAAACCAGTTCAAGTTTTTCTTCCGGTGTCCACACTTTATTGAACACCTTATGTTTTAAAACTTCTGGACCATGTAAATCAACCAATCCAGACCATTCTCGTATATGTCTTTTGAGAGTATCTGGATTCGCACCCTCTGGGATATCTGGATACGAACCTGAATGATACAATTCAACACACATCAGTTTAAACTCATAACTATAACGCATAAAAACACCCTCCTTACTGGTTGTCCAGTAAAGAGGGTACATATCAATAAGGTCTGGGCATTTTTGATGTAATGAATGAATATCATTTTCTTTTACAGATTCTCTTCAAAAAAGGATTTTACTTTTTCTTCTGCAATATTCTCATCTTCACCTTCAATGACAATATGTACTTCATCACCATGTGCTACTGCAAGGCTCATAAGTGCCAGAAGTTTCCTTGCATCTGCTTTTTTACCCTGTTTTTCAACTGTAACAACACTCGCAAGACCTTTCACTGTATTTACCAGCTGCGTTGCCGGTCTTGCATGCATTCCAATCGGGTCTTTCACCGTATAATAAAATTCTTTCATTTTTTCCTCCTTTTACTACATCTGTACAGTTTTTTCTATATTACAGATTATTTCTAGTATTATTATATTCTGTAACACCACGTTTTCCCACTTTCATATTTGCACCAGTCTGGTGCAATTTCTCATATTGTGAAAAATTATTTTTTTAATATAATAAAATAATATAAGTATAATTATGTCGAAAAATGGAGGGTTTGTTATGACGAACAAGAAACTTGATGTTCTGAATTATCTTCAAAAAAACTCAACATGGAAAACAGCAGCAGAAATTTCTTCTGCACTTGGCTATTCTGTACGCAGCATTAAATCTTATATTCATGAACTGAACGAAGAAAAGCCTGATATGATTCTTTCTTCTAAGAAAGGTTTTCTTCTTAAAGATTACCCCGCCGCAAATGAACTAACCAGTGGTCTGCAGTCCATACTTCCCCAGACGAAAGAAGAACGGATTTCTTATATTATAAAAAAACTGGTTGCGGAAGATACTCCATATGATCTGGACCAGTTTGCGGATGATTTATACATTTCGCCTTTGACATTGCAAAATGAACTTTCGGATTTAAAATCAGAACTTTCGGAATATGATCTGGTTTTAAAAACCAAGAATAATATCGCCTTCGTAATTGGAAATGAGCGTAATAAAAAGCGTCTGATTTCTTCCATGATTTACCATGAAACCAAATCATTTAACTGTACCTTAAGTTCCATCCAGCCTTATTTCCCGGCATATGATCTTAAAATTTTAAAAAAGCTTATTACAACCGACATGGTAACTAATAATCTTTTTATGGACGATTTTTTACTATTTAACTTTATCATCCATGTTGCCATTTCCATGCAGCGTTCCTCTTACGAAAATCAGTTGAATGTAGAAAACAGTGAAATGACTTTTCCGGAGGATATTCAGAATACCATACACAGTCTTGTGGAAGAAGTCCGGAAGTATTTCTCTGTTACACTCTCTGCAGGAGATCAGCAGGAATTGTCTGCACTTCTGATGTCACAGACCTATCCACGAGAGATTATCACCTCCTGTGCCCAGAATTTTGAAGATATGATTACGGATGAAGTTAATACTTTGTTTGAGCTTATCCAGAATAAAGTACGGCATCTTTTTTCCATCAATCTTAACAGTGAGAAATTTTCGCTGCGCTTTAAATTGCATTTAAGGAATTTGCTGATTCGTATCCGCAATAATATCAGCCTGCGCAATCCGCAGATTGCAACAATTAAAAGTTCTTATCCTTTTATTTATGAAATTGCTGTATCCATTGCCAATGTAATCAACCAGCAATATCAGGTGGAACTAAACGAAGACGAAATCGCATATATCGTACTTCATATTGGTGTCCTTATCGAAGAGCAAAAAGCTTATTCCAATAAGATTTCTGTTCTTCTGGTTCATCCGCAGAATGGTCTGTATCAGCTTAATCTGGCTGATAAAATCAAGCTATTACTGGAACAGGATGCTATTATCACAGGAATTGTTTCTTCTACTGATGAACTCGGCTTTTATCGGGATTATGATGCGGTTATTTCTACTATTCCACTTTATCCGCTTCCGGCTGTACCAGTCATTTATATTTCGGAGCAGCTCCAGACAAAAGATATTTCTAACATCATTGATAATATCAACCGGATAAAATCATTACATATGAAAATTATTGTAGAGCAAAAGCTTCGCTATCTTTTCCGGGATGACTTGTTTTTCTGTCAGGAACCTTTTCATTCCGAAAATGAAGCCATTGACTTTCTTGCCGGGCAGCTAGAAGAAAAAGGTATGGTATCTTCCGAATTTAAACAACTTATTTTGGAACGGGAAAGCATCTCTCCCAGCTCCTATGGAAATATCGCCATTCCACATCCACTGGAGCGTTGTGCAGAAAGCTCCGCAATTGCGGTATCCATTCATCCGACCCCTATACGCTGGGGTTCCAATAATGTAAACATTATTTTTATGCTGGCAATCCATCCTTCCGACCAGATGTTATTTAATGATATTTTTGCATTTGTCACCCAGATTATAGCCAACAATCATTATTTGCAGACACTGATTACAGCATCTTCCTGTCAGGAATTTATTGATCTTCTGTTATCTTATTTATCCTGAATTCTTTAAATATACTGTATACATTGTCCTGCTGCCACATATACTAAGATACCCCGGAGAGATTCATATAGGAATTTCTCCGGGGTACTTTAAAGAGGTTTATTATAAAATTTTTCCATTTGTCTTAATCAGATTCTGATACCAGTAAAATGACTTCTTCCGGGATCGTACAAGACTGCCATTTCCTTTGTCATCACGGTCAACATAAATCATGCCATACCGTTTACTCATTTCTCCTGTACCGACACTTACTAAATCTATACAGCCCCATACTGTATATCCGAAGCAATCTACTCCATCAATCAGTATTGCATCCTTCAGTGCCTGAACATGTTCTTTTAAATATGCGATCCGATAATCATCCTGAATGGTTTCTTCCGGGACGTCAATTGCACCGAATCCATTCTCTGCAACAAAAAGCGGAATATGGTAACGTCCATACAATTCATTTAATGCAATTCGCAATCCCATTGGATCTATCGACCAGCCCCATCTGCTTTCTGTAAGATACTTATTTTTTACAGAATTTATCATATTTCCATCGATAAGCTGAATATCTTTCCGGCTCGTTGCTACATTGCTGTTATAATAACTGAATCCAATATAATCAACCGTTCCGGCTTTCAGCACCCCTTCATCCCCAGGTTCCATCTTGATGGAAACATCGTGACGTTTTAAATACAGCTTCATATTAGAAGAATATTCTCCCCGCACCATTACATCGCTAAATGCATAATGTTTATTCATTTCTTCCATTCTTACCAGCTGATCTTCAGGATTACATGTTTCTGCATAAAAGGTAGGATAAAGCATCATCATTCCTATCTTATTGTCCGGATCAATAGAATGTCCAATCTGAACTGCTTTTGCACTTGCAACAAACTCATGATGGGAAGCCTGGTAAATCACCTGATACGGATTTTCATCCGGCTTAATTTCTATGCCCAGCGCATGCTCTGGATGAAGCATATTGACATTAATTTCATTAAATGTCATCCAGTATTTTACTTTTCCTTTGTATCGTTTAAATAATACCTCACAATATCTGCAATAAAAATCAACCATTCTACGGCTGCTCCAGGAACGGTATTCTTTTACCAGATGATAAGGTATCTCATAGTGTGAGATTGTAACAACCGGAGTAATATGGTATTTGAGAAGTTCATCAAACACACGGTCATAGAATTGAAGTCCTTCTTCATTCGGCTGTTCTTCATCTCCATTCGGGAAAATTCTGCTCCATGCAATTGACATCCTGTAACAGCGGAATCCCATTTCTGCAAATAATGCAATATCTTCTTTATAATGATGGTAAAAATCAATTGCCGTATGAGAGGGATAATAATATCCCTCTACGACACCATCTGTTCGTTTTCGCGGCACTCCACGTTGTCCTGCAAGAACAACATCTGCTGTTGAGAGCCCTTTTCCGCCTTCCCGATAGGCTCCTTCACATTGATTTGCCGCTGTTGCACCTCCCCATAAAAATGTTTCACTCAATCCCTGTTCCATATCTTATTCCTCAATCTGCATCTGCTCTTCTCTGCATGTTTTCTTGTCAATCATTTTGAAAAATGGATACCAGATAAGTGCTGTAATAATAATCAATACTGCCTGCAGTACTGCTGTCTGCCATCCCTGAGATAAAAATCCGGAAATTACAGGTGGTACAGTCCAGTTAACTTCTGTTCCGGTTAATTTTGGCACTATGCCGGATGCATATGCAAAATAACTCAGTAATGTACATACAATCGGGCTGATTATGTATGGGATAAACAAAAATGGATTAAGCATAATCGGGACGCCAAAAAGTACCGGTTCTGTAATTCCAAAAATGGATGGAATAAGACCAATTTTTCCTACTGATCTTAAACGTTTGCTCTTTGCACGGAATGCTAACATAAATGTAAAGCCTAATGTACATCCAATTCCACCAACCTGTGCTACAATACCAAAGGTATTTGCAAAAATCTGTGGCAGTTCCTGTCCTGCAGCAAGTGCGGCAAGATTTTCAGAACTTGCTGCCATTGTCAGTGGTGTAAAAAGAGAAGTCACGGTTGAACCATGGATTCCACAAAACATAAATACAGTTGTAAAAATCTGCATCAGCAAATATGCCGGTAATGATAATCCAAGTCCCATAAGCGGTGTCTGGATAATTGTATAAACAAGCTGGTGGAAATTACCAAAACTTGTCTGCTGTAATAATACTGCGATAATAACTGCAATCACTGCTGCAAGGAATCCTGGAACAAGTGAAGCAAATGAATCTTCTACTATTTTAGGCATACCTTCCGGCATGTGGATGTAGATGTTCTTTTCTTTGCATAACCACATAAGACGGCAGACAAATATGCTTACCAGCAATACACCAAACAAACCTGCATGTCCCAGCCACTCTGCCGGAATAGATGCGAACAGCTCTGTTGGTGTCAGAATCAGAAATACCATTACTGATATAATAACTGCTGAAATCCGATTAATTTCCAGTTCTTTTCCATACTGATATGGAAGTACTAAAAGCAGATAAAATCCTATCAGCTTCATTGTTACGAAAAATAATGTGTTAAAAATATTGACCAGACCTGTTGCTTCAATAAATGATGTCCATGCCGGTATATCTATATACGCTCCCAGGCAGGCAAATGATCCAATGATAATAATCGGTAATAATAACTGAAAAGATTTTCCCAATGCATTCAAAAATTTAATAGATGAAATCTTATTTGCTATTGGCATCAATTTCTTCTCTAATACATTAATCAGTTTATCCATTTGATTTTCCCCCTTCAATCAGATTAAGTGCATCTTTCAAAATTTTCTCCCCATTCATCATTCCAAAATCCATTGCCGGAATAACCATGATCCGTTCTGCTGCCTCCGGATATTTTTCAATAAACGTATTTTTCTTAAATCCAATCTGCGGTCCAAGTAAAATACAATCTGCAAGCTGTACTAAGGTACCCATTTCCGAATCCGGATAAGCTGCAATTGTACATTCAATATTATCTTTTGCTGCAGCCTGCTTCATCTTCTCCACACATATTCCTGTGCTCGCACCATGCTGACATACTAACGCAATTTTTAACATTCTATTTCTCTCCTTTCTTTGTCTGCTTATATACCCGTATAAGCTCTTCCACTAATACTTTGATTGTGTCCGCACTGTTTAAATGGTCGCCTGCATGCATCATAAGCAAAGTTACTTTTAAGTCTTCCTCCTGTGCTTCACAAAAAAGAAGCTTTGTATGTGCTGCATGTGCCTTATTTAATGCGTCCTCTGAATCCTGCAATACTTTTTCTGCTTCTTCAAACGCTCCCTGTCCTGCAAGTGAAAGTGCATTTAAAGCAAGTGTTTTTGCCTCTCCAGCATTTGCTATCATTTCCATACATTCTTCTGAATGGTCCATTGTTCCACCTCTTTTCTAGTCCTTAATTGATATCATAGTCATATCTTATCTTATTTTCTTCCAGATGTATTCTTCTGCTTTTGCACGGTATGTGTGCAAATGATGAAAATCTGATGTAAAAAAAAGAGGGGCTGCATCGTGCTAACACCTCTTTGATAGATTTTTAAACGATTCTAAATTTCTATTATCGGCTGCTTTGCCTTGTCTTATAATAAAAGCCATCCTTGAAAGACTATCGTTTTGTCTTTCTTAGGATGACTCTATTATTGCAAATTACAAGTCCATAAATCTTCTCTTGTGCATCGAATCTTCGTTCTTTATTTGCTTTTATACATTCTTTTTAGTCTTATTATTTTTCCACCCTTATCCTTGGCTTATTAGCCTCTCTGCCTTCCAGCCAAGGCACTGTAGCATTTGCAAATATTGCAATTTCAACAAATGCAAATATTGCAACGATTATCACCTTCACAATTATCCTTACTGTAATAACCATAATTTCTATCAATTCTTTTTATTATCTTCTGAAGTTCTTCACTTTCAGATTGTATAATGCCGTCACTTTCAACCATCACCTAATAGGAGAGCTTGTGGGGGATATCCTATTTTCTACTTTAGAATGTTATAAAATATAATGGGACAGGAACTCAAATAATTTCTGATTCGTTTCTTCATTCAGTTCTTCAGCCTGCAGATATTCAGGCAGTGGAATTCCCTGCTGACATTCTCCACAGATATCAATGCCAAGTATATTTCCGTTTTCCAGAAAATGTGAGAGCAATCGCTCCAGCATCGGAAGTGACATATTCCCCTGACTCCAGTTAGTCTCTGTATATTGTTTATCCAAGATGTCTTTATCTATGGAAATATAAACCGGCAGATTCTTTTTCATTTTCTATATAAAATGGATAGATATCCACCTTATTAACTTAATTCTGTTGTGTTATTCCTAAGCCATTCTGTAATGTCATCAATTACCTTATCCGGATCACAGTAATAACGACGGTCACATATTTCAAACGAAATTGTCCCCTCATATCCTCTGCGCTTCAGATCTTTATAATACTTTTTCATTGGATAATCTCCGTCTCCGGGAACTGTATGTCCCCGATCGTTAAAATGCACATGAACAAGCTGAGCTCCTAAATTATCCATATAGTCATCTATGCTTTCTTCGGCGTAGGTCATCTGATCCAGATCTACCATACCATGTATGTGAGATGAGCCTATCTCTTCTATCATTCGTTTCAGATCTGAACTTTTTATCAGCACATTTGTTGTTGTTACCTTCAACTCCTCCAGCATCAGCTCCACATTCTTTTTCTCACAATAAGCACCCAACTGCTGCAGAGAATCCCTGCAATACTTCCATGCATCTTCCGGTGACTGATCGAAATATCCAAATCCGGTACTGATCTGAACTTTATGGCAGCCAAGAAATTCCGCCGTATCAATAGCTCGCTGATAATAACGAATACTGGACTCACGTGTTCCTCTATCCTGTGTGCAGAAGTTAACCGGGTATGTACAATTCTCCGGTGTCATTGCCATAACACTTAGGTCTCTTCTCCTAATCTCCTTTTCCAATTCAAGTAATGAAAAAAGAGAATAATCAAATATATTAAACTGTGGTGCACTACAATACAGATCAATACTGTTAAATACTGACTGTTCTACCTTGTCCAGGAATTTCTTCAGCGAATATCTCAAATAATGATAATTCATTGGTGCAAATTTCATTTCTTCCTCCTGTATTCTCCATAATAATTCTAAGATCATGCGCATGTCTTTATTGGTAGTACGTACAATAGTAATTTCATATCTCGCATTTGATATGTATCACTTTGTATCTAATACAATAGTATATCTGCACAACTTCTTTGTCAATACTATCTATTTTTTTCGTTAAATTGACCAATTTCCCTTATTGTTTTTTATTGTATCTGCATAGTAAAAATACATTGTAATACATATTCTGTTTCAAAATGTATCTTTTTGATACTTGCAAATGTGCTCATAGATGCATTTATCAATATCATCCAACTCATTTTTGTATTATATTGTTATACTAAAAGCATAGAAGTTTGTATTTTATTTTTCAATATTTTTTCCTTTTTTGCTACAAAAGAACAAATCTGCATATACAAATAGTCTCAAATGTATTATTATATATACACAAAAGTATTCAACTATAAAATCAGATTACAATATCTGTTTTTTATTTACCGGAAAGGAATTTTCATTAAATGGAACTTGATAATGCCATAGCCACACCACTTTATAAACAGCTTGAAAAACTGATTCTGGACAAGATCACCAATGGAACACTTACTCCCGACAGAAAATGAACTAAGCGAACAATACCATGTTAGCCGTGTTACTGTAAGAAAAGCCCTTGCCGCACTGGACAGTCAAGGATACCTGGAGAAAAATCAGGAAAAGGAACATTTATCGCAGAAAAGAAAATGCAGCGTTCCCTTTCTCTCAGATTAAGGAAGGAATGGACGATATTGCCACAGGCAATACCAGACTATTTTCCGAAGCTATGGCTGATATCAGTAGCCACCGCAGTCGATGAGCTATCAGGTTTATATCACTTCCACCGCAGAACATGATATTATGCGTGCTGCGGATTACATCGAATTTACCCTCAAAAATCCTGATGCTGCAGATAATCTGTTAGATGCTGCGACCGAGTGGATAGACTCATTAGCCGACCTGCCACAGAAGTTTCATCCGGCAGACGATCCAATACTGGCAAGCTGGGGCATTCGTTTTGTGAAAATTAATAATTACCTTGCCTTTTATACGATTGATGAAGAAAAGCAGACTGTAATCATAGTCCGATTTCTCTATCAGAAAAGTAACTGGACTTCCATTCTTCGACAGGGATTTTCCCTCGGTTAAGGAATCTGTTTTTATGCAGGTTTCTTTTATTTTTCCAATATATATCATGAACGAAATTTACTCATAATTAACATTCGCTGCTCATTATATTACCACTCCATTGCAGTGGTCGATCTCGTGCTGGATAATCTGCGCGGTAAAGCCGGAATATTTTCCATGTTGTGGTTTAAAATCACCATTCAGATAATCCACCTCTATCTCCTGGTATCTTGTGCAGGCTTTGGCTCCATCCAGCGAAAGACAGCTTTCCTCTGTGCTGTAGCCGCCTGACTTCTTCGTAATCACCGGATTCACCATTGCAAATTGAAATGGGCCTGCTGCCACTACAATAATCGCTTTGTTTATGCCAATCATATTTGCTGCCATTCCAACGCAGGTTTCCCGGTTCGCCCGAAGGGTATCCAAAAGGTCTGTTATTACCTGCTTATCTGCAGGCGTTGCCGGTATTGCTTTCTCTGAAAAAATGTGTGTTCCTTTTACTATTTTCCTAACCATAATTTATCTCCAATATCTAAAACTACTCATTGAGCAAAATGCAGACTTTCAAGCCACAATTTTGTTCGGTGCTAATTTAAAATAAATACGTCTGCCTGCTGCAAAGCTTCCTTTGGCATTGCCGTCTGCTCTTTGCGGTTCCAGTATTGCGCTGCCTGTTCAAATTCTTCATGTGTCATATAAAGTTCATCTCCTGATTCTGGCTTTATTTTTTTGCCTTTTCTTTTATCCCGTCATTTTACCCTTTTATTTCTCCACGTTTCTTTTATCGATATTCCTGGGATACCTCTAAATAGCTTCGCTTTCCACTGATATAATCTGCATAGGCAAGTTCCGGGTCTTTTCCACGAAATACCGTGCAAAGTCCGCACATCTCGCAGTCTGCAATACATGGAAAAGCATTTTTGATATACTGTCTTCTTTCCGCTTCAGTAGAGGTCTCTATTTCCGGCGCTCTCATATTGCCACCTACCTGACGGTGCCGGAATTGCTCCTGTATTCCTCATTGATTTCCCGCAACTCCTTTTCGCCGTTGATATATGGCTCATAAAATGCATCCACGGAACCGCCACCTAAATTATCGCAGACATTGCAAAAATCACAGACTCCTCCGCACTGGTTCAGGCCCTCCTGCACGATACAAATCCGCTCTTCCCTGGTTGTATCTTTGATTAAAATACTTTTTATTTCCATTCAGCCATCATCCTCTCCCAATTTTTTGCCTTTCAATATAATTCAAATAATTTCTCTCTTAAGTTAAAGTTTAGCACGAAAAAAGAGGTGCCGCAACCGACACCTCTTGTGGGGTTTTATCCTATTTTCTACTTTAGAATGTTATAAAATATAA
>ULOU01044675.1_pt1 | contig 19315 bp, 20 predicted proteins | sample 1952821 | NCBI WGS metagenome assembly ULOU01 (sample SAMEA4835610, study PRJEB28245) | human gut metagenome | biome: gut microbiome; material: fecal sample | place: Denmark | collected 2008 | reverse complement strand
GCGCATCGAAATACGCTGCCTTGGGAAGTGCCACGGTCAGCTGCGCCTCGGCCTGTTTCAGCTGCCCGGCCAGCTTTTTGTTGAGGTTCCGTTCCTCCGACAATGCCCGCACGACCTGCGCCGCCACATCAGCATTGCCTGCCGCCTGTTCCAGCAGCGCATCGGTCATGTAGGCACCATGTCTGCGGATAGAGGGAAGAACTTCACTCGTCACCCAGTGCTTGAAGCGCTTGGCACTTTCCAGCTTGCTGGAGAGGATCAGGCTGTAAAGCCCGGATTCATTGATAAGAATGGTCTCTTTCCGTTGATTTCCGTCAAAGACCATTTCTTTTGTCCGGTCTTCCGGCGCCACATGACGGTTAATATCTCGACTACCGTTTTGGTACCCGAGGTTCTCCGCCACATCTTTTCCAACAAACCAGGGAATTCCGTCCTCCGTGACAAAGGTACGGATACGCCCGAACTCTTCATTCTGAAATATCTGCATCCTGTTTTCCATATCTTTTCGTCCTTTCTTATCCAGCCTGCTCCTGCGGCTTGGTGGTGATGATTCGGTACAGCTCCGTATCCTTCGGGAAGTGGTCAACAAACGGAAGAATCGTGCTGCCGTAAAAAAGAAGCCCTTCGCCTTCACCGCTGTGGGTGACATACGAGAGCTGATGGGGAGAAATATTCAGCTGTTTGGCGAGAATCTGCCGGTCGCCGGACGCCTGGTTCAGCATGAACACATAGTCGGAGTTTTCAAAGATGTTCTCCACCTCGCGGGAGGAAAGCAGGTCTTTGACGTTCTGCGTGATACCGGTGGGAATGCCGCCCCATTTACGGAAGCGCTTCCAGATTTCCACCGTGTACGCCGCCGTCTGCTCCTCGCGGAGCAAAAGGTGCATCTCGTCGATGTAATAGCGGGTGGATTTGTGTGCCTCGCGGTTGATGGTGACGCGGTTCCACACCGCGTCCTGCACAATCAGCATACCGATTTTCTTCAGCTGCTTGCCCAGCTCCTTGATATCGAAGGACACGATGCGGTTTTCAATGTTGATGCTGGTGCGGTGGTTGAACACATTCAGAGAGCCGTGAACGTAGATTTCCAAAGCTGTTGCGATGTACTGTGCCTCCTTTTCCTCCTGCGTCAGCAGCGCATTGTACAGATCCTCCAGAATCGGCATGTTTTCCGGCACGGGGTCAGCCAGATAATCCCGGTAGACCATGCGGACACAGCGGTCGATGATGGTCTTTTCCACCGGCTGCAAGCCCTCCTTGCCGCCTACGATCAGCTCGCACAGGGAGAGGATGAAGTCGGATTTCAGCGACAACGGATTCTCATCGTCGCTGTAGTTCAGGTTCAGGTCCATGGGGTTGATGTAGTCGCTTGAAGTGGGCGAGATTTTGATGACCTGCCCGCCCAGGCGCTCCACCAGTGTGCCGTACTCCGATTCCGGGTCGCAGATGATGATGTCATCATCGGTGACGAAAAATACATTGGCAATCTCGCGCTTGGCGGCAAAGGATTTGCCGGAGCCGGGCGTGCCGAGAATCAGGCCGTTCGGGTTCTTGAGAAGCTTTCTGTCCACCATGATCAGGTTGTTGGACAGGGCGTTGATGCCGCAGTAGAGCGCCTCCTTACCGCTCTGAAACAGCTCCTGCGTGGTAAACGGCACGAAAATCGCCACACTGGATGTTGTCATTCCGCGTTCGATCTCCACCTGATTGAGCCCCAGCGGCAGGCTGCTCATCAGCCCTTCCTCCTGCTGGAAGTCAAGCCGGGTCAGCTGGCAGTTGTATTTCTGGGCAATGGAGCCCGCCTGGAACACATTGTTCTCCAACTGCTGTTTAGTCTCCGCCACGTTCAGCACCAGGAAGGTCAGCAGGAACATGCGCTCATTTCTGGACTGCAGATCCTGCAGGAGCTTCTTCGCCTCGTTGCCGTAGGTGGCCAGGTCGCTGGGGATGATGTCCATATCATATCCGGCGCGGACGGCCTTTTTCTGCTCCTCAATGGTCATCTTCTGCAGATCGGTGATTTTGCGCTTGATGGTCTTAATGGCTTTGACCTGATCCACCGACTGAACATGCATGGTCACAATCAGACTGCTCTGCATATCCAGAAAGTCGGCCAGCATCCGGTCGTTCAGCTCCGGCGCGAGAATCTGGAGGAAGGAAACCTGCCCGATTTTCCTGCCCATGGTGAAGTTTTTGCCGTTTCGGAAGGAAAAGGAGCTGGGCGCGATAAAGTCCTTCACGGAAAGCCCGGTGGGAGCCAGCCAGTCCCAGTCAAAGAGAAACGGCTGCTCCTCGTCCATGTGGAAGATGCCGTGGAGCAGTTCCAGACGCTGCTTTCCGTTCATCGGGTCAGCCTGAACACCCAGCCGCTTGAAGTTGTTCAGCACATCGGTCTCAATGCGCTCCAGCCGGAGCTTGGCGCTTTTCAGCGAATCGGCCTCGATGCCGAAGGTCAGGTACTTGGTCTTGATGAGGCCATTGTTGCCCTTGGCCAGCTGATTTTTCAGCATCTGGGTGTATTCGGCGCGGATGCTGTCGTAGCTGTCGCCCTTCAGCGGAATGGCGATGCGCTCCGAGTAGGTATCCTTGTTCGCCGCCGTATTGATAAAGGACAGCTCAAAGCGCACGGAGCTGTCAAAGTAGTTGAGAAAGTCGCACCAGCCGTCAAAGATGGCGGCCTTGTCCTCGTTCTGATTCAGCTGGTAGTTGATGTCCTGGAACTGCACCGTCTTGGTGTAGTAATGATCGGTCACGCGGCAGATGCCGTCCGGGAACATGCGCTGAAAGGGGATGGAATCCTGTGCGGATTTGTGTCTTTTGTCCTGTCGTCTGGCGTTCTGAATGGCAGCGTTAATCTGCTGCTTTTCCGCTCTTGTGAGCTTTTTCGCCTTGGACAATCTTCTGTACCTCCTTATCCAGTTTTTCCTGCCGCACTACGGCAGAATAGAAGTTGTTGGTTTTGTATGGCCGCTCCTTCGGGCGGATAAAGCTGACCTGCACGATATTGCGGATGATTTTTTCCAGCGGCTGTCCGTTCTTCTCATACATGGCGAACATGAAAAAAGGCAGCATGACAAGCACCATGAGAAGGGTTGCCGTACTGCTGCTGACGTGTCCCTTGATGAGGAAAAAGACCGGAAGCCCAACCAGAAGTCCTCCGCCGAAGCAGACGATCTGGCGCTTGGTCAGGTTGAAGGCGACCTTGGTTTTGACTGCGTTCATATCCTTGGGTACGGGTACATATGCCATTCCGTTTCCACCTCCTTAATGTGCGTTGAACACGCTCTTTGCCAGAGAGCTGGTCTTGAACAGCGTGAAGCACAGCAGCACGGTGTAACCCATAACCGTCCAGATTGCCATGGAGATATCGCTCTCCACGACCATGTTCTGCACAAGGACGGCATAAATTGCCACGCAGACGATGATTAAGAAGCCCTGAAACGCCAGCGCGAACAGGCTTCTGAGATAGTTCTGACCCATCTGGCTCCACTCGTGATTCATCATGGTGGACATGGGAATCGGCGCGACCGATGTGACCAGATAGATTTCAATCATTCTGCCGAAGCAGATGAGCATAATGATGATGGACAGGATATGCATGGTCACGCCCACAATCATGGACTGGAACCACAGGCCGATCAGGCTGGAAAGCTCCATGGCCATCAGCGTTTCCTCAAGCCCCTCTGTGACAAGCTCAATATCCGCATTGCCCACGATAATGCCGGCGGCGTTGTTCACCACCGTCTGAGAAACATCGAACACCGCCATGACGATATTCCAGGTGTTGGACACAATCAGGATGGCGCAGGCCGTCTTGAACACCCACATGAGAATCGACCAGGTGTCGAAATCATGCATGTTGTTCTTATCCATGATGATGCGGATGAATTCCATGGTCATGACCAGTGCCAGAATGATACCGGCTATGGGCAGAATCACATTGTTGGAAAGGTTTTGAATCATATGGAAGATTCCGCTGTTCCAGCCCTGCGGGGTCTGACCGACCTGCACCGCAATATCTCCGACCTTCGTGTTTACCGAGTCCACCATTCCTGTCAGGTTGGATGCAATCGCTCCGGCAAGAAGCTCCTTGAGCCATTCGGTCAGCGTGTTGAGCAATAAATCCAATCGGCATCGACCTCCTTTCCGGCTCCCCCTGCGCTATGGCAGGGGGAACCCTGGATTTTACTCACTTCTGTCTTGCTGTGCGGCGATTAACCGAAAAGACCGGTGAGCAGGGGGACAAGGGTCATGCCGATGAGGGCCACGCCGCCGCCTGCCATGAGCTGTCTCATATCCAGCTTAATGTCAAGAGGGCACCAAAAGTTTTTTTCGGCGGTAAAAGAAAAGCACAGGCTCGGTGTGAGTCTGTGCTGATTGATTAGTCGGCGTACTGCCAATGATATCCGTAAGAGCTCCTGCGTCTGCCTTCACAGCAGTCGCGGATGTGACTGGTCCTGGAATCGCGATTGATCGAAGTGGAGGCTGCGGCGATGCTGTCAAACACTTCACCAGTCTCAACATTCAGTACACGCTTGAGATCCTTCTTCTGAGAATAAGGCCGCTGCTCGTCCGGGACTTCCTCCTGGACAAAAGGAACCGGTTGGAAGTTGAAGAAGATCTCCACGCGGATGTGGCGAACATCGTTTTCGTCCATCTCCTCATGGACAATGATCCGCTTGACCAGACGATTCAGCGTCTCGGCATCGAAGTCTTGAATGTCAGTGTACTGGCTGATCATGTCAAGCCACTGCTGATTCTCGGTTTCCTGTTCGGCATCGCCCTCGATCTGCTTTTTAGTCAGACGAATGCGTTCTTCCAGTTCCTTCTGCTCCGTCTGAGTGTTCCGGCGGAGCTGATCGAAGTTCTCCTCGGTAATCAGTTCTGCCATACGATCCTCATAGAGCTTGCCCATCATCCTGGTGAGTACCTTGAGACGATCTTCGTCCTTGGCAATCATGGCATAGAGCGAATCCTTCTGATTCGCAGACATAGCACGACGAGCCTGCTCAATCTTCTCACTCACTTCATCAGGATGAATAGTCACAAGATTAGCAGCATGGCGGATTACCTGGAGGATACGTGATTTCAAATCTTCCTCCTCGATGCGATGCTGCGAGCAATGATGCTTGCCGTAGCGCATGAAGGTCTTGCAGGTATAGATCGGGGTCTGATCCAGAGAATTGGATCGACGATAAAGCAGAGCCTTGCCGCACTTACCGCACTTAATCAGACCGGAAAAGAGGCTGAACTGTCCGTTGTTACGTGGACGGGTACGGCTCTTGATCTTCTCCTGGATCAATGCGAAATCTTCCTTGCTGACAAGCGGCTCATGGCGATCTTCTACAACGATCCATTCATCCGGCAGCCTATCACCGATATCACCGCTCTTGAACACATGATAACGCTTCTGAGAGGCAATAGCTCCGCGATAGATGGGATTCCGCAGGATATCCTTGATTCCGGTTTCATCCCACACGAAGCGTCCGTTCTCAGGATCGATGCGTTCCCACTTGGTCATGACATTGCGGTATCCACGCTGACGATTCCACCATGCAGGACAAGGAACCTGATTCCGTTCAAGCCAGCGGGCAATAAAGCCAGCACCACGGCCTAACAGCGCAAGCTGAAAGATTTCCTTGATGTAGGGTGCCGTCTCCGGATCAACAATCAGGTGTCCCTTCTGATTCGGATCCTTGAGGTAGCCGAAGGGAGGAACAGTGCCGGTAAACAAGCCCTTCTGTGCTGCCACCATATACGAGGCATGCACCTTCTTGGAGATGTCTTTGCTGTACATCTCGTTCAGAACGGTCTTGAAAGGTAAAATCTCATTACCCTCTAAAGCGGTATCAATACCATCGTTGAGGGCCATATAGCGCGTCCGGTTGCGCGGGAAAAAGGTCTCGATGAGGTTACCCACTTCGAGATAGTTACGTCCCAGACGGCTCAAGTCTTTTGTTATAACGAAATTGATCTTCTTCGCCCTGACATCTGCAAGCAACTCCTGCAATCCAGGTCGATCCATGTTCAGACCAGTGAAGCCGTCATCCTGATAGACCTTTACGATTGTCCAGCCTTTTGAATTGCAGAACGAAGTCAAAAGATCCCTCTGGTTGCTGATACTGGCGCTCTCTCCCTGATTGTCATCGTCCTTTGACAATCTGAGGTAGAGGCCGACCATCCAGACCTTGGGATCAGCGAAGAATGGGGATAACATCATGTTTGTTCCGATCATGATACTCCATCGCAGAGTCCAGGCGTTCAGGAGCTCAATGGAACCTTATCGACATTATAGCCGATAGCAGTCGATTTTGGAAGAGGGTTAGCCTCGGTTTTACAAAGGATTTTATCCACGATCATGGAGAGGAGCAGATCCTTAAAGGTCTGCTCACCCTCGAAGATCGGGACAAACTCCATAATGGTACCCCTAACAGACATAAATAAATGACCTCCTAACAGGATGAATAGCGAGTAAACATTGACATTGCCAGGATTCTTTCGTATACTTCTCTTGATAAGTTGTCCACTCGCGAAAAAAACACGTGCTATTAGGGATGTAGTTCCTAATACACGCTATGGAGGTAACTTATGTCAGCGGAGAATAAGGCACCAAGCAATGAGAAGACTGCTTTGGTCGATATCCTTTCAGGAGCCCTATCCATTCCGGGCGTCAAAGTAAACCGTGAATCCTTCCTGGTTCAAACCTTTCCTAAAGTTGAACCAGCAATACGCGAGAAAATCTTGGCCGAAGGTCCTGTTCGTGCTGGCTTCACCAAAGAAGAATTGCACAGAATAGCCAGCAACATCATCGCCAGATACACGTGGACTTCCACAGGAGCATCCTTTCTAACCGGCTTACCTGGCGGTGTGGCTGGAACCACAATCGGTATCTCCGCAGATACGATGCAATATTTCGGGATTGCACTCCGCTTAGCACAAGAAATCTCTTATCTGTACGGAGCAGAAGACTTGTGGAACGACAACAGCATCAATCTCGATGCTGTGATGAATCGTTTCGTTCTGTATTTCGGTGTTATGCTTGGTGCTGGAGGTGCTGCTGCAACAATGCGCGTTGCGTTTGCTGCACTTGGCAAGCAAGTACTCAAAAAGCTGCCGCAAAAGGCACTGATGAAGACATTCTATTACCCAATCATCAAATCAATTGCCAAGTTCTTCGGCAAGCAGATGACCAAGACCACCTTTGCTAAAGGTGTTTCTAAGGTCGTTCCGTTGATTGGAGGCGTTGTATCCGGAGGCATTACATTTGCTACTATGCCACCTATGGGCAACAAGTTAGTAGAAGCATTCGAAATCCTATGCTTCAACTACACCGATGAAAAACTTGAGCAAGACATCGAAACAATGAAATCCACTGCGGTTCTGGAAATCGAAGCAGAGGGTGAAGTCAGCAGCGATGATGACACAGAAACCATTCCCGAAGATTTTCAGGATAATCAATAAACGATTAGCCAGAGCTGGAGCGTACTTCTCCAGCTTTGGCTTTTTGATATCTTACCTGACAGAGAACCGCTTGGTCATGGAATGTACCATGTATTCGTCCACCACATCCGGACCAAAGTCCTTCCTCATGGCAGCAGTATCCAGACGAGCGGTCTCGACAGCCTTATAGGTCACAGCATGATCACCGGCGATCATGGTATCAATACCCTTATGATCCATGAAAGTCTTGATCTTTTTCTCCAGATCCTCAGCGGCCTTATGCAGCTGGCTGATCTGGGCCTTAACAGCCAAGTATTCGGTAACAACGGTAGTCATCTTTTCAGTAGCGGTATACATAAGTACTCTCTTTCTGCACCGATTGGTGCGACGTAAATGATTGAAGGCCGGCTGCAATCAGCGCAGTCGGCCTTCGTGGTTATTGGATCGGTTCATCGGTTTTCCGATGCAAGGGTTTCGTCCTGGGTTCCGGTTCGCGCGGTTTCTGCCTGTCAGGCTCTCGCTCACGCTGTTCATCATCGGGCGGTTCCACGAGAGCAGCAACAGCTGCATCCATATCACGCACAAGGTCTCGCCGGATTGCAGCAGCATCCAGTTCGTTCGCAATGGCTGACTTCTCGGGATCAGGCAACGCTTCGGGAATGACTTTTTTTGTCCAGTAACGAAGTTGTTTCAGAACATCAAGGTCTGATTCAAGTTCCGATAGACGCGGCTTCATGGATTCGTTTTCTGCTTTCAGTTCGGCAATCTTGCCCTTCAACACTTTTCGCGCGGATGCATCGAAAGGTGTTGGGATCTCATACCGTTCCGACAGCTTCTTGATCAACTTGTCACGCAGCCATACCTTTTGCTGATAGAGGGCAAGTTCCTCCTTATGTTCCTCAGCATACTTCGTACGGGCAGAAGGCCGATGGATCGAATCATACTTTTCCTTGACAGCCTTCAGTTCAGTAATCTTTTCACGAGCCGCGAAGTAATCCTCGATATCACGCACAGTCTGGTTGTTTGCTCGCACCCTGGCTTTGATGGTGTTAACCTCAGAGCGGGTATTGTCGAGCTTTTCAACCAGATCACCGACAGTGTAGATCTTCAGCCTTTTCAGATTGCCAAGGCAGGTGAAGCCGTCCTGTATATCTCGGATTTCACCGCGCTGTCTCTGATAATTGCTCCAAGATTCACGTCCTGCCTTTCGCATTTCCAGATATGCAAGCATCACATCAGCAAGCTGGTAGTCTTCCGGGTTTTCAATCATGCGCTGGGCTGTGATTGCCTGTTCCAGTTTACTGATCCAGGAAGTAAGGGACTTAACGGTATTCTGCACAGAGGAGAGCAGCTTGTTGATACCAAGCCTGCGCCGGTTCTCGTTGCCGACTTCCGTTTCAATACCCTTACTTTCCATGGCAGCAGCTGCCGGGCCAAGGTGCTTCTGTGGCAGACGCTCGATCCCTTGTCGGGCAAGAGAACGCATATCAACTCGTTCAGAACGGCCTGCGTCTTCAAGCGCGTTGTTCTGCATGACCTCCCAGTCATGCCGCCAGATCTCACAGTACTTCTGATCATTCCAGTCAACTGTATCGATCTTTTGACGGACAAAGGAGCCGCTCTTTCTGCGGATGCGTTCGCCATTTTCGTCAAGCACATACACGTTCTTTGACTTGGGTAACCATCTTCCATTCTCATCGATGGCTCGTACAGTCAGCATGATATGAACATGAGGATTGCCATCACCTTTGTCGTGATAAAAGAAGTTGCAGCACATGCCCTTGTCCACAAATTCCTTTTGACAGTATTGAAGGACAAGGGAAAGGTTCTGCTCATAGGTCAATTCACGCGGAAGCGCCAGGTACATTGATCTGGCGGTCTGCGCGTTTGCTTTATGCTCACTGGCATCAACTGCGTTCCACAGGGTTTGTGGATCAGCATATTCCATCGGAGCATTATCGGGAAGCATGACCTGAACATGGCGCACTCTTTCCGGATCACTGTGCGGCTGTTTCCAGCAGCCCTCGTATTCGGAGAAGAGCGCTGTGCCAGAGTAGTAGGCACAGGAAGCCATGCAGGACTGGCCCTTGCCTCGGCTGATCACCGCAACATGATCAGTGGGACAGGGCAAATGGGTTCACCTCCGGTAATTCAGCACGAAGTGCTGTAAAGGGGGCAGCCGATGCAATCGGCGCGGGGCTTGCCCCGTTGATGGCAAACGGCCAAGCCGGTTGGCATCGAGCTCCCCGCAGGGGCCCTCGGAGAGCGCACGCGCAACAAAGTTGCGTATAAGTGCGCCCTCCTAAAGTCGGGAAGATCAACCTTCCTGGCTTTGGGCCACCCTCGTCGTATCCTTCGCCGCCTGCTGCCTGATCGCATTATCCAGCAACTCGGCAATGGTTCCGGCCTGATCTCCACGGGCAATAGCGCCCATGGTGGACACCAGCTTCTTGACATAGTTGGACGAGAACAGGAAATTCAGCAGACGATGAACATCATCATCCGTCAGACGCTCCGGTTCCTGCAGCAGACCTTCCAGATGACCGCCCCAGTTGTAGATATGGCGGTTCCGGAGCTTACGCTTTTCAGCGTTGATCTCCCTGGAAATACGCTTCTGCTCTTCCGTGTAAGCATCACGCTTTTCCTGTGCCTTCTTTGCAGCTGCGTTCAGCTGCTCCAAACGGGTAGCCATAATGACTTCTCCTTTCAAGGGTAGTAGTTATTTGCTGGCCAGCAAAGGAAAAGGCGCTGACCATGTCAACGGTCGGCGCCCTTTGCTTTGATGACCAATACTATTTTCTGTGCTTTGTGATATTTGCAATTCGTGGTATAATGTTACTGAGTTAAGGTGTTCTTTAGATGTGCATACGCAAATACCCTTTCCCGAATGACGGAAGCGGTTACTGATTCATTGATTCAATTCTGCGTCTTTCTTTATTGCTTCAAAACCGCCAATTAAGAATGTGAGTACCATTCTGTGTGCTTTATACCAATCCTTGTCTTTTTTCCATTGAAAAGAACGGTTCATGGAGAACGATCCATGAATGAGAAAATATAGTAGCTTTTCTGCCAGCTTTTGTGGCAAACCGAGATCTTCAGCAAATAAAGCACCTTCATTTTCGATCCGTTCACGATAGATCCGTTCCACGATATAATCATAGAGTGGGGGATCTGCAAAAATAACACTATATTTAGGGTCGGATGCACCGCGTTGACAAGGAGAGAGTGACAGCTTCTTATCCATTCCGCGCAGGTTGGAAAGGTCGGAAAGCATGGCACGATTTTTCTTAATCGTATCCAGGCTGATGAGGCCGGGGGGATTGCCTAATGCATCGTCGATCAGGCTGTCCAGCACCTGCATCAGGTTATCGTAGTGCAGATAAAAGGTAGGCCGGGTGATCTCGGCTTGACGGCACAGGGAGGCTATTGAAACCTTATCAAAGGACATTTCATGCAGCAATTCCAGTAGTGCTTCCTTGATGACTGTCTGCGTATACAATGTGCGGCGGTCCGTTTTTCTTGAGGGGGTCTGCTCCATTTATCATACACCTCCACTCTATATTTTACACATTGTAAGGAAAAGTACAATACGATTTTTGATATTGTGTAATGTATCGTACAGTATATCAATATGTGTTATTGTCCGTTCTTTTTATGACACTTATAATGCAGACAACAGAAGGCACTGACGCCTTTATAGAGAACGGAGGAAGAACCATGCTGAACATCGAATGGGAAGACATCCTCGGTGTCATTGGCACCATCGCGCCCTACCTGATTGCGATTGCAGTCATCATTGTGGCTGCAATCGTGTGCTGCGTTGCAGTGCGCAAGCAGGCAAAGCACAAGAAGTTCCTGATCCGCAGCGAGGCAGTGATCGCCATGCTGCTGGGCATCATCCTGTGCGTCAATATGATCCTGACCGGCCCCATGATGGCGCTGATCAATCTGACCTCTGTGGAAGCGACCGGCGTGACTGACGCTACGATCGCTGAAGCCGAGGTCATTGCCGAGAACATTGCGGAGGAAGGTTTTGTCCTGCTGCAAAACCGCGACGACTTCCTGCCCATTGCGCCCAAGAAGCTGAACCTGTTCGGTTGGTCTTCCACTAATCCCGTGTATGGCGGCGCAGGCTCCGGCGGTATCAATGCGCTGTATCCCATCGTGAGCCTGATCGAGGGTCTCAACCATTCCGGCTTTGAGGTCAATCAGGAGCTGGTGGATTTCTACAAGGGATATGCTGCTAACCGTGCCGAGGTCTCTATCCAGGCCCAGAACTGGGACCTGCCTGAAGCTCCGGCTGATCGCTATTCTGCCGAACTGCTGAACAATGCCAAGGGCTACTCCGATACGGCGGTCATCGTAATCTCCCGCATGGCCGGTGAGGGTCACAACGACATTCCCCAGGACATGACCCAGGCGGTCAGCTATGTGGAGAACACCGATCAGTACAACGACTTCGAGCCTGGCCAGCACTACCTTTCTCTGTCCCGCAGCGAGCGTGACATGGTCAACCTGGTGTGCAGCAATTTCGAGAACGTTGTGTTTGTGCTGAACTCTGCCTATCCCATGGAGCTGGGCTTTACCGAGGAGCTGCCGCAGATCAAGAGCGTAATTTGGGCGCCTGGTCCCGGCAATGTGGGCTTCAATGCCCTGGGCAAGATCATGGCCGGTACTGTCAATCCCTCCGGCAAAACCAACGACACCTTCGTGTATAACATGAAGGATGCCCCCTACTACTACAATGCTGAAAAGACCGACTATGCCAACATGACCGACATGATGGTGGCCGGTATGAATGCAGGCGTGCCCACGAACTACTATCCTTCCTTCATCAATTATAATGAAAATGTGTATGTGGGCTACAAGTTCTATGAGACTGCTGCTCTGGAGGGCGTCATCGACTATGACAAGACGGTGCAGTTCCCCTTCGGCTACGGTCTGAGCTACACCAGCTTTACCCAGACCATGTCCGACCTGAAGGTCAACGGCACTTCTATCTCCTTTGACGTCACCGTGACCAACACCGGCAAGGTGGCTGGTAAAGACGTGGTGGAAGTCTACTTCAACCCGCCTTATGTGAATGGCGGTATTGAAAAAGCCAGCGCCAATCTGGTGCGCTTTGACAAGACTGATCTGCTGGCTCCTGGCGCTTCCCAGACCATTACCATCACCCTGGACGAGGAAGATCTGGCTGCTTATGACGAGAAGGGCCACGGCTGTTATGTTCTGGAGGCTGGCAACTATGTGATCTCCGTCAACAGCAGCTCTCATACTGTGCTGGACAGCAAGACCTACACCGTCGCTTCCGACGTGGTCTACAATGCTTCCAATCCTCGTAAGTCCGATGATACCGCCGCTGTCAATCTGTTCCAGGACTCCGTGGGCAGCGTGACCTACCTGAGTCGTGCTGATCATTTCGCCAACCTGGCCGAGGCGACTGCTGCGCCTGTGGACGTCAACATGCCCGATGCGTACATTGCTGGCTATCATCTGAATGCAAACTATGACCCCAAGGCTTACATCAATGCCAATGATACCATGCCTGTGACCGGTAAGAAGAGCGGCATCATGCTGCCCCAGCTGCGCGGCAAGGCCTATGATGATCCCATGTGGGACAAACTGCTGGATCAGCTGACCGTGGAAGAAATGAGCGGTATGATCGCCCTGGCTGGCTATCAGACCGGCGCGATCGAATCCATCGGCAAGGTGCAGAATGTGGACTGCGACGGTCCTGCCGCTATCAACAACAATTTCACCGGTCAGGGCTCGCTGGGCTTCCCGGTGGAAGTGGTCATCACCTGCACCTGGAGCCAAAAGCTGGCGCATGACTGGGGTTATATCATGGGCAAGATGAGCAAAGAAATGGGTTCTACCGGCTGGTATGCGCCTGCCATGAATACCCATCGTTCTGCCTTCACTGCCCGTAACTACGAGTACTTCTCCGAGGATGGCGTGCTGGCCGGTTACATCGGTGCTATGGGCGTCAAGGGCGCCATGGAGCAGGGCGTATATTCCACCATCAAGCATTTCGCCATGTATGACTCTAACGGCAAGATGACCTGCGCCTGGTCTACTGAACAGGCCATGCGCGAAATCTATCTGAAGCCCTTTGAGATCTGCGTGAAGGTCGGCGGTGCGACCGGTGTCATGGAATCCTGGGCTTTCCTGGGGAATAAGTGGGTCGGCGAATTGTCCACGCTGAACAACACGGTGCTGCGTGATGAATGGGGCTTCCGTGGCTTCATCGTATCCGACTTCTTCCGCAATAATGGCCATGGCTTCATGAATGCTGATATGGCTCTGGCCAACGGTGTAGACGCCATGCTGTCCACCTACGAGGGCGGCCCCAACCAGGTGACCGACAAAACCGCTGCCTCCAACGTGAAATACATGCGTCAGGCAACGCACAATATCCTGTACACGACCGCGCAGAGCTGGATCTACGATGAAGAGCATGTGAATGCACGTTCTGCCTCCTGGACGACTACGCTGTACATCATCGACGGCGTTGTGGTCGTGCTGCTCCTGGCCTGTGCGTACATGATCTTCCGCAAGAGCCGCAAGATGGCAAAATAACCTTGTATCGTAGCATTTGAGCCTTGTAGAGAATCATCCTCCTCTGATTCTCTACCGGTTTCCCTTCCGCCTCCGATGCAGTCAGAAGCTGCACCGGAGGTTTTTCGGATATTTTCTGTTAGCACTTACTCAACTATGTCCTTCTTAAGTTTAGTAGCGAATTCATTTTCTTGCACTAACGGCATTACCATCGTTATCAATTCTGCCGCCAAGGCCCTGGGCTTTTGCCTTCTCCCTGGCGGCGTTTTTCTGTTCCTCACTCAAGGGCGGAAGCAGACGGATAGACACACGATCCTTGGCGATTTCGTATTCAGCATAGTCCGGGTACCGACGCTTGTCGACACGACGACACAGGTCGGGATATTTCTCGGCATAGTCAGCCAGCCGATGGAGCAAGCCAGGATCGTAGCCGCTGATCAGGATCGGGTCATTGCTCTGGTTATAAAGGATAACCGTTTCCTTTTCGTATTTGCTCAATGTATAGGCCATTTATCTTCTCCTTTCTCAAAATAGGTAAAAAGAAAGCGACCGGCGTTACTGCTGATCGCTACTGTGGGGATTAGATTCGAATCGGGGTAAGCTGGTAATTCGGGGAATAATCATCCATGCTCATTCGATATATCGGCACGTTGATTTCGCGAGCAACTTGGATTAACTCACGGGAGTTCTGATCGCTGCATTCTGCTCCGATGTAGATTGCCTTGGGTATTGCATCTGTCTTTATCATGTCCTTGCCAACACTGTTCCGGAATTCCTTTTCATAGCTCCAGGAAACATGCTTGATGAAGCCAAACAAACAGGCCATGAAAACGAGAGACAGATCATCGAGCATCGTGACTTTCACACCCCTCCTCATTGTGTGTTCCAAAGACGCCATCGCCTTTTGGAACTGTGACTCAATGAGCGAGGTAACATCAATTCGTTTCTCTGTGTATTGAACAGGAAACATTGATGACGATAATGCGAGGTTCCGAGGATCACGCATATCATATGCTACCGCATATCCTGCGTGGTTTGCTGCGTAATGAGCCCACATTGGCATAGAATTTACGCCAACCTCCGTGAAACAGGAAATACGGCCAAAGCTGGAAAAGTCGATGGGCTTATCGAGTTCAGCAGGATTACGAATATACTTTTTTATCTGCTCGTGACGATAAAAATAGGCTTTCCCATCAAATGGATCATTCATGTCTTTGCAGAGGCCATTGAAAACTTGTTGCTCGCGGAGCGTTTGAATCTTTTGAGCATTTTTTGTTGTGTCCTCTGTCAAAGAGTAATACTTGAAAAGCGTATCCGGAATATGAAGTCGAGTAACCTGGAAGATGGTCTTGAAGACTTCGTTCCTTTCGGCATCATTCTTGCACGAAAGAATAAGCCCCATAGCCTTAAAGTAATCCATAGGATAGTCGTGATGCCATGCTTCTCGGTCAAATTTCTCGCTCATTCACTTATCCTTTCACTCAAAGGTTATCCATGTAGTTGCTAATAGCATCGAGCAATTGTTCTTGAGACTGCTTATTTGGACGAAGTCTGTTAGCCCATTCACGTCCAGGGTGAACACAATCCCAGGGAGATCGCTGCTGCTGATAACGACCACTGCCTGGATCATGGTTGCCAAATCCGTCAAGGCATCGATTCCACAATGGCTTGAAACGTTCAATGAGCAGGGATTCAGTCAAAGGAATCCAAATATCATCCACAACCAGGAAACGGCAGACAAAATCATCTGCGTTCAGATTTTCCGCAGCAAGAAGCGATTCATGATGCTCATTCAAGCGATTGAAGAGTGCAGGCCCATGATCGACGGAAATGCCAAGGCCACCTTTTCGAGCACCGGCAGGAACCGCTTTACCAACATAAATCGGAACCTCCCATGAATGCTGATTCAACTCTGCAAGTTTGCGGTAAGGAGCATAGTCACCGCGGTAATAAATCGCATAGACACCAGCACCAATGAATTTAGTCGGTGGAAGCGGTTGCACATCGGTCATGAGCATTTCTCGTGCAACACTTGCTCCAAGATTCCGTTTGTCAAGTGGATTGTAAGGAGGAATAACCCGGATCTCATCACTCATTGCGGAAAATCACCCCTTCAAGCTGTTCGTGTAGTGCTGTGCCCATTATCTCAGCAAGCCGCATCGGAACAGCGTTTCCGATCTGCCTCATGCTTTCAGTCCAAGAGGTTGAGAATTGATAAGTGTCAGGGAAAGTCTGTATACGGGCACTCTCTCTCACGGTATAGTACCTTACCTCACCGCTGTCAAGTACCACAGCATTTTCCCCACCAGGAACGCCATGTGCTCCGGCTTTAATCGTCTTCGAAGGCTCATCAAGAGCTGAACCGGTATGACCTGCATAGCTTCTTGCACCAGGACGGAAGTCATGATTTAAGTAAGTCCGTGCCTCGTCTTGACGGGGATCTGGAAGGTCACCAATAGCATCTCGCACAGTACGCCATGGAAGTAACCTTTTTCTCGAAGACTCAACACGCTTCTTAATCTGCACTAATTGCTTTTCACTCAAAGGTACATCTTCTGGCACAGGAAGTTCATGCTTAACCCAATACTCCTTGCTAATCCACTTTGCGTACAGCAACTCGTCATAGGAATGCGTTGGTTCGGGGAAGTGCCAATCGACATGTATGTCGTTTCTGAACCCTACAATAAAAACACGAAAACGAGATTGCGGAACTCCGTAGTCAGCAGCATTAACCATCTTATACTGAACATGGTATTCAGCGTTTTGACCGTTGGTTTCTTGATCATAATCAGCAAGCATCTTCTTGTGATCTGACCATGACATGCCTTCTTCTTTTTTACGGCTTGGATAGGTTAATTGTAGAATGATATACTGAAAATACTCTGCGAAAGAAGAACGCAGTAGGCCTTTGACATTTTCAAAGATAAAGCTGGCAGGACGGATATCACGGACTGCCCGGACTGCTTCAGGGAACATATCACGAGCATCGTTGTTGGCCTTTGCCTTTCCCCCAAGTGAAAATGGTTGACAAGGCGGACCGCCAGATATAACTTGAATGTTCCCGCGGAAATGATCGTACGAAACATCCCTTACGTCAGCTTGGTGTACTTTCCATTCCGCGATACCAGGATAACCAGCGGCTATGTTTGCCTGGATATTGTCACACGAGTCCTTGTTCCACTCGTAAAGTGCTTTATGCTCAAAACCGGCGTTGTGAAGACCAAGAGCAAGTCCACCAGTTCCGCAGAAAAGCTCAATGGAGCTGATAGGTCTTCTTTCGTCCATCGTCGATCTACCTCCAAGGTTTGTGATAATACACCAATCTATTATAGCACAGATGAAGGAAAAAGGACATAGAAAAAACCACGCTCCGGAAAGTGGAGTGTGATTTTTCGTGTTGATGGAGCTGTTACCGTTGGATCACCTCTGTCATGATTTGGATGAATCGGCCGAATGAATCGTAACTTAGCCTTTCAATTTTCAATCTGAGCAGAATCAATTGCTCTGCTTCCTGATCGCAATGTGCATTATGTTCCTTCTGACGGAGCGCATCGCATATGTCAATTTGGTCACGGCAACCATTCATCAAGATGGTCCTCATTTCTTCTACTGAGAAACCCAAGATTCGATTGACTATGATTTTGTCTTCACATAACAGTTGAATTGCAAAGTACATATCAGCATCATCGATGGAAAACAAGCCAAGGTGATATTCGGCATCTTCTTTTTGATGATACAAATATTCTTGGTCTTGTGTGCCATTAGTCATGATGAATCTCACTATATACACTCATATCATCTCCTTTATGCCATGATGAAGCCAAAGAAACAACCAGATATTTCCGCAGCCTTTGTGTTCAACCATCCAGCAATATGGGGAGCCAGCAGCAGGAACACTCCGATTCCTGCTGCCTGCCAAGCCATCACAGGTGGTGCGTTGGCAATCCATTCCACACAAGCGCCAGCGATGAAGAAGGTACCAAGCAGATTCGTGACAACGGAAGACAAACCGATGACAACTGCAGTTGCGATATGAACTAGCAGGACAGCAATTAGCACAGGCAGGCAGGCCAGACGCAGCAACATTTTCAGAATCCTCATTTGTATTGCTCCTTTAGTCTATTATCCTTTCTTTGCTCAAAAGAGCAGGTCTGTATCATACTTTTTTAATTGGTACGCCAGGGAGGGTAGAGTGTACCGGCTCTGCCCTCCGATGACAAAACACTCGGCCTGAACCTCATGTTTTAGCAGAAGATCAGCTCTGACATGATGATTTCATCTGCAGCGGCGCTAATGTTGTTCATCATGCCTACCCAAGTCATCTGGTTCTGCATCTTCAACTGCTCGGTAATGCCTTCAGCTTGTGCCATCTGCTGGACAACAAGTTCGTGACGGTCACGGGCCTGTTCATCAAGATCGGCAAGGTGGGTATGCAATTCGCCACTCAGGAGTAGCAGCTCATACTGTAGAGGACGATACTTCTTCAGATAGTCCATTCTCATCATGCCCCACTTACCAAGAGGCCGGTGGTCTTCCTGCTCTTGGTCGATGAGATCCGGCAGATAGTAGTCCCCATGCAGGGTGTAGTCTAAGCCATTTTCATCGTCATGGATTCGTGGAGGCAGCAGGTCGATCTTCTCATTCAGCATGATGATTCGCACTCCATGCTCTTGCATCTCCTCTTTCAAGTGCATCAAGGTATCCATGTTCCTTGAGAGCCGGGCAGCATCACGGACGATCACGGTTCCCACCTTGTCAGCATCGATTGCGCCCATCATGATGCTGAAGCCAGGACGCATATCATCAAAGGCAGAGTAGCCACAATCAACGTAATGCTGCAGGTTCTCAAAGCCATGGGTTTGTGCATAGGTTTCCAAGTTGTTCTTCTGGCGGCGGATGCTTTCACAGTCATAGGTGGCGCTGCGCTCATACAGAGCGGTAATCTTCTTGCTCATGGGGTACTCCTTTCAAAATCGTCGATTGGTTCTGCATCAGGTAGAGGGACGAGTTCTGTCTGATGTTGGTTTTCTCCGAAGTGCCTGGACTCTGCTTTTCCTTTCTACGATCCAGTATGGGATCGTGCATTAATGTGACCAGGCCGATGAGTGACATCAGCCCAGCCATGTAAAGAGTGGCCTTGCTGATGCTCGTCGCACTCTCAACCTTCGGAGAAGATTGGTGCATGCTTTCATCAACCTGACCATATTATGCTTCATGCCCTGGCTCTTGGCACCGGGGTTGTCGTTGCCGTAGCCCTCCATGAGGTTCACGACGCCCCAAATTGCGAGACCTGCGCCCAGAGCGATAACGAGAGTCT
>ULOU01016071.1_pt1 | contig 19481 bp, 8 predicted proteins | sample 1952821 | NCBI WGS metagenome assembly ULOU01 (sample SAMEA4835610, study PRJEB28245) | human gut metagenome | biome: gut microbiome; material: fecal sample | place: Denmark | collected 2008 | reverse complement strand
GGTGGTGCCGGCTGGGGCGAGGACGGCAACGGTTTCTTGGAAGAGTTCGATGGCGCTAATGAGGGTAAGGTGTATGATGTTAATATCTTCTTGGTGAAATATAACGGTAATACATTTGGCACTAACCCCTTGGACTTCTTTAATGATGACGCAAATAAAAATTTAGAGATTGCCGGACAGGGTTGGTATGAATCTAAGACCGGTATTGATCCGAGTGGAGGTGGCGAGCCTAATCATGACAGTGCCGGAAAAGTGACGATGAAGGTGACGATGAATGAGGAGCTGACAGCAGATGGATATGATTATCAAGTCTTTACGGTAGTTAATGCCGGAAGTAGAATAGAGGGTATTACTACTTTGGGTGAGTTACGAGACAGAGAAACTTTAAAGGATTTATGGACTGGCACTAATCAGGTTTCGAAAGCGGATCACTTCATTATGTCTACGCACAAGATGAAAGGCGTAGATGGCATAGGGAATTCGCTTGTTCACATTTCCGTGGAAAATACAGATGAGACGAAACCGGCGGCAACAACCGTATTCGTGGAGCGTATGGCCGCACGTATCGACTTGGGATATGCTGCTGTATTAGAGACAGATAAAATACTCGAAAGTTCTCCGGTAAAGAATAAAGGCTCATTCAAATTGACGGGTTACAAGGTCGTGAACCAATGGAAGGGTAACAGCTACGTGTTTAAGCAGGTCTCTCCTAAAGCGGATAAGAACTTTGGCGAAGGGTCAAGTTTAGCGGATGCGATGACTGGAAGTTATACTAAAAAAGGTAATGACTTTAAATATTGGGGTGATGAAGTATGGTCTATGACGGCGCTAAATAATCCGGGTGGCTTTTATAATTATGTGCTGGATCCGTCGATCAGCAAAAAAGAGGTACCTACGGGGGAAGGCAATAATCCTTGGGCTCAATTCAAGGACTCTTATATCAACTATTTTAATCCGGAAAACAAAGACTTAAATAGGGTTGAGAATATGGCTAAGATTCCTGATGCTAATACTGAAGCTTTTTATAAAGGATTGAATGATAGAATATATTACCCCGTCGTGTACACCAAGGAGAACACGTTGGATCGTGAGGCGCAAGTAAATGGTTATTCTACCGGCGTTATTTTCGAGTCTGAGTTTATGCCAGATGGTGATAATTTTAAAGTCAGTTTCTATAATCAAGAAACGGGTTCTATTGAGTCTGTTCCTTTAGATGACAATAAAACATTCCTTTTGGCAGTCCATAAGAACAGTGTGGGTGCGACTGTCCGTTCTGTCTATAAAGATCTTCCGTCTGTTGCCGCTTGCGCATTTAATTTGGAAGAGGGTTCGGATCCTAATTTATTGAAAGGCTTAATTAAAGGCTGGAATGAGGTAACATTACCGAAATTTGCTGATGTACAAAAGGCGATTAATACCATGTCTGATCAGAACGGATTTGAGATCGCGTTTAAGAAATATCTTAGTGACATGATTAAGGGCGAAACAAACTGGAAGGAAGAGCTAACAATGCGCCTATGCTATACTGAATTTAGAAAGAAACAAAATGAGAAAGACGGTGGTCATCTCCCTGATACCTACACTGATCCGAATGATTTCACCCCGGATCAGATCGGTAATTTGTACCAATTCTACAACGTTTCCTTATACAAAGGCGGAAAGAGCTATTACAAGTTCTGGATCCGTCATAACGATAACGGGAACGATGGTATGATGGGCGTGATGGAGTTCTGTATCGTGCGTAACAACGTGTACCAATTGTACGTGACGGGTGTGCGTGGCTTAGGTGACCCGCTGCCTTACACGCCGGGTAAGGATACGCCGGACAAACCGGATGAGACGGATGATGTTACCATCGACGTCACCATCTACGTGAAAGATTGGGTGAAACGCACGAACAAAGACATCATTATTTAACCCTACCCCTCCGGGGGATTCCTACGATGGGCATTGTAAGCTCCTTACGATGCCCATCCAAGCCACCTTACGATGCCCATCATAAGAACCTTATAATGGGCATCATGGTTTACCTCCATCCCCGGTAGTACGGGCGGAGGATTACTGTGTATCTTAATAAAATGATTATGAACCGTTTATTTCATACCTGCAAACAGTTGATTGGCGTAGCTGCCTTGTCCGTGGGGCTATACGCTTGCGATTGGATACACGACGACTCGCTGCCGCTTTGCGAGTTCCGCCTGTATTTCAAGTACGACTATAATATGAAATTCGCCGACGCTTTCCAGCATGAGGTAGACTTCGTTACGCTCTTCTTCTGCGACCAAGAAGGGAACTTCCTCTTCCAGCGGCGGATCGAGAAAAGCGAGCTGGACGAGCGGAACTCCATCGCCCTCGACATGGAGCCGGGTACCTATCAGGTAGTCACTTGGGCCGGGCTGGACAAGGGCAGTTACGCATGGAACGATCCCGCCGAGGCGTCGCGGGCTGTCGAGAGGGCGCAAGACGTCAAGGTACGTACCTTGCGCGAGGACGATACGACACAACCCAACGAGCTGCACCCGCTTTGGCATAGCCTCGATACCTTCACCGTGACGCGCGACATGCCCGAGGAGAAGGTGATCAGCCTCGCCAAGAATACCAACAAGCTACGTGTCGTGCTGCAAAACGTGATGGGGGAGGACATGGACGTGAATAACTTCTCCTTCCGGATCGTGGCCGACAACGGGTATATGGATTACGACAATTCCCTGCTGCAAGATCCCACCATCCACTACCTGCCTTATTATACGGAGAACGTGGAGCTGGGAGCCGACCCGACTCCCGGCGCTACCGTGGGCGGGCAATACGTGGCCGTGGCCGAGATGAACACCATGCGCCTGATGGCGGGCCGCAACTACCGCCTCATCATCCGTCATCACGGATGGGAGAAGGATGTGCTGAACGTGAACCTCAACGATTACCTCCTTCTCACCAAGATGGAGGGGCACCGTATCTCCCCGCAGGAGTATCTGGACCGGCAGGATGAGTACTCGATCATCTTCTTCCTTACGCCGAAGGTATGCCCCGATTGCCCGGATAAGCCTACGCCTCCGGATCCGCCGGGACCGGACAATCCTGACAACCCGGATAATCCCGATGGGCCTGATCCGGAAGACCCTACGATCGTGGGGTACGCCTGCTTCAAGATACAGGTGAAAGACTGGGTGATCCGTATCAACGATGGTATATTGTAAACTGAGATTTATTAAATAGCGCGAATGATGAGACGTTATACCCTATATAACCAATTGATGGCGGTCGCCGCCGGTCTTTGCCTCTGCTGGCTCTGCGTAGCCTGCGGCGAAGACCGGGGGGGCGATCTCCCCAACGATGACCCGAACAGTTGTGTCGTGACCATCACCCTGTGGACTTCCCGCTCGGCACGACCGCCGCAAACGAAAGCCGGCGAGACAATTACTTGGGAAGATGATGATGAATACGAGCGAGACATCACGGACTGGCTGGTGGTGGCGTATGATGATGAGAACGCTGAATTGGCCGGATATACATCTAGAGAGGGTACGTGGACGCCGGATGTCAATGATCCTGATGATTCTCATACGGAGGTAGAGATGAGGTTACCCCTCGGCAAATACTCTTTTTATGCGTTCGCCAATTTGCAGTCGCTGGAAGATGGTACATCGTTGTATCAAAAAATTACTGGGGCACATTCCTTGGCGGAACTGTCGGAGGTGAAGATATTGGACTCGGGAACGAGTATCGATACAAGGAATGAGGAGAAAAAGGGTAAATTCGGAGGCGAGGAAGCGTCTCGAAAGCGCATCCCCATGAGCAGCTACGCCCAGGAGTATACGCTGAAACCCGCTCCGGCAGAGAACAAATTCGAGATTCCCTTGATCCGCATGATCGGCAAGGTACAAGTGAAGATAACTAACAACTTAGACAAACCTATAACCGTAAAACAATTGGACATCATGAACCTCCGCAAGGGAAGCCTGCCGATCTGGCTCTTGCCTTGGGGAAATAACAAGTATTTGGAGACTGCCGGAAACGATGGCACGGAGCGACTGGCCCCGGATCTTCCGACTGGAGAGATGGTAGCGGAGGAGCATTTATTTGATGAGAAGATCATCCCTTCCGGAGCGAATAAAGAGGACAACATCGTACCTGCGAAGATCAAGGACGGTGCGGAAGGCCACAACATAAAGACTTATACCCGCTACATCCCCGAAGGCAACGCGGGGGCGAAAGAGATCCTGCTGGGTGTCGATATCGAAGGCCGTCCTCGCACGGAGCATACCACGAGCTTCGGTTTCGTGCGCCGCAACGACCTGCTGATTATCCCGGTCTTGATAACCAACATCACGACAAAATTGGAAGTAGCCGAGCAACGCCTCCCCATCGGAGTCTACCCGACCGCCTTGGTCTATGGTGAGAAGACGGGCGTGCAGATCCTGACACCTGTAGAACACACCCTGCAAGCCGCCGGCGACTTGTCGATCCGTTTCGAGATATCCAACATAGATGGCGTGACAGGAGATTTCTCCATCAAGGGCTATGAGGTAAATGAGGGGGGAAATGTTGCGACAGAGAAGTACAGTTCCGTCAGCTGGGAGAATGCCAGTGCGGATAAACGGCTAATCACGGCCATAAACGTAGACGGAACGAGCTTTGAGACGGATGCGGAATTGGATATTCCCGAAGCCGCGCTTACGGGACAAGGCGGTCTGAAGAAAGCCGGCTCTTTCACGATCCGTACCCAAGAACTGGGCGGAGAAGCGGATGCCACGGTCGTCCTCACACTCGTGATAAAATACGGCGAGAACATGGAGCAAGAGATGCAAATCCCTTACACCATTCAAATAAGAAACTACGAAAAACAACAACAACCATAATATAACAACAACAAACTAAGAAAGGAGGACCTGACGGATGAAACCATCAATCAACCTACGATATAAATCCCTGTTATTAACTTGCTTGCTGATCCTGTCCGCCGGTGCGGTTGCGCCGGCGTGGGGGCAGACGTACACAATCAATTATAAGAATGGTTCACCCCAAACCGATATTACAGAACGTGTGGATACGGTGTATATAGCGGACGGGGAAGCGAGGGAGTTGTTTATTCCGGAGTTGAGAAGTGTTCATCTATCAGAGTATGATTGGTATGTCCGTTGGTATCGATTGGATGGTGAAACCTTGACAAAGGATAATATAAAAGGTAAAGATGTAAATCCTATGGATGATGGTTCTTTTGTGGAGGGAGGTTCCTTAGAACCGAACAAGTATCCTACTTGTTTACGGGATGCAGGAACTTCTCTTTTTTGGTATAAAGGTTTTGCCACAGGCAAAAATGTACCGGGAGCGTCTACGATTGAATATCAAGTACAGACGGTGAAAGACGATGTTGTTTTTTGTGATGTGAGCCAAAATACAGATTATAATGATAAAAACATAGCTTCCAAGGAATTTACAGAACCAACCCTTTCCGTACGCTATAAGTTCGTTATTCGTCCGGCTAAGGAGATCGCTGAGCGAATAAAAGCTTCCGGAGCGAATGATATGATTCCTTTTATTAAAGAGGATATATACGTTCCTGAAAACAGCAAGACGATCAATATACAATTGGGCCAAATTGCCAATAACTATGCGTGGTACGATGATGATAATAGAACTATTGTGCAGGGAGATTATTACCAATATCGCAAAGATGGAGGGACATGGACAAATATTGAATCGGGAGATAAACTTCATTGGAAGCAGATGATAAGTTCGATAGAGGTAAACACGGATTTTGTGAAGTATGATGTGCGGGCGATAAGTGCAAGTGGCAAGAAGAGTCCTGTGCTAGCTCAATACAAGCTTATCCCCGGTGATTATGGTTTTATGTTGCAGTCGGGGCAAGAAATATCCGATGATACAAGACGTAACCCGGATAATCATCCGGATCTTTATGAGAGAATCGGGCATATAAATTTCGACCGGGGTGATACTATATCCGTAGATGAGTTAAACTCGGAGAACAATATAGCACCGATTGGTTTTCCAGAAAGCGGGAAATGGTTGGATTTGGGAATTACAGAGTATGCCCCGTATGATTATAAGAATCACATCATAGAAAATAATCTTAAACCCCTGCAAAATCAATATGGATTATTTCGTACTGCGAATATAGAGGGAATATCAACGAATAATGAATCAATTGCTAACAGAAAATATCGTTGGATTATGCTCCTTGGTAGCTCTCCTAGTAAAGAAGGAATCTACGATCGGACTTATTATAATACGGGAAAAAAATCATTAGGCTATTTCTTTTATGTAGATGCAGCGAATTTGCCGGGACGCTTGGTGAAAATGGAATTGGATGGTACGATATGCCAGCATACTGGTATTCTGGTTAATTTTTGGGTGAATGATATGACTCTTTCCTCCGCTAGAAGTACTCTTCCTCCTAATATTAATATGAATTTTATCGGAGTGAAGAAGGGGGAGGATGGTAAAGAGGTTGAAGTCATTTTACACCGTTTTTCTTCGGGAAATGCGCTCCAAGATTCAATTGTAAATGGGGGATCTTGGACAAATCGTAACATCGGCAAATGGCAACAATTAATGTACACCTTCTCTGTGCCCGAATCGCTTGTTGGTTATGAAAAATATTATCTGGAAGTACAAAACAACACCCTTCACTCTAACGGTGCGGACTACGCCATCGATGGTCTGCGTATCTACCGCACCAAGCCCAAGATCGACGTGAAACGAGTAGATGTATGTTCCTCTGCCAACTTGACTGTTTCTACGGAATATGAGCTTTTGCTTAATAATATGGGGTGGAGCATTCAACCGAATGCGTTGGCTGTCATTGAAGATAAAATGAAAGACGGTGTTACGGAAGACTCAAAGCATATATGGAAATACCGCTATGGTTTGATGGGGGGTGATCCAAGTCAAAGGGAAAATAATCTCAATAAAACGATCGGAAACGTTTATATCGGAGCTACCGATAAAAGGGAAACCGGGAAGATAGACAAGCCTGAAGATTGGATTACATTGAAGACGGATTTGAAGGACTATGCGAATGAGAACTATAACAATCGAAGCAAAGTGTATCGTATCATCGTTCCGACAGAGAAAGGGTTAAATCATGATGGATTTCAAGGTCTGACAAGTTATGAGACCGCAATGCATCGGCAGATTGTTGTCAACCTACGTATGATCAATGATTTCTTATACGATGCCAAGAGCAACGTTTGGAATGCGGATATAGACACACTCGTTACAAAAAAATATGGTGGACTATACGAGGATAAGGCAGCCTATATCAACTATTTGACAGAGGGTTTGAAAACACTTTGTCAAAAACAAAATTGGGACTATATCGTACCGGATCCGCAAAATATTAATATAGATGCGGTCATAAACGGCTATGAGATATATGAACAATTGATACGAGCCGTATGTTCGGTGATGGGTATCTCTCGTCCTCGTGTGCCTTGGTGGGATGCGGAAAATACAAATATCATCCAGTTGGGTGCCATTGATGTGAATAAGACGGAGCTGAAATATAAAGGTGAGAAACCATACGGAAGCGGGACGCAGGTAGAGCCTGCTTCCGGCAAGTATGATGTGGTGATATTTAGTGCGGCCGCAACAGTGACTAGTGATGAAGTGGTGAATTTCCCGAATGCCTATGCGGGATATGGCTTCGACGATCCTTGCCTTCTGACGGTTCCTTTCACCGTACTCCCATCCGTTACGATCGTGGCAAATACCAAGACCCAGTTCCCGGAGGGCGCGATCGCTTGCGAGGGACGGATCAGCGTGATTGAAAAGGCTATCGTGTTGGTGGAAGAAGTAGATGAAGATAATAATTCACTTGGGGTAACAGATGAGTTTGAAAAAGTTTTCCCTGATGTGCCATATACATTCGATTGGTTCTTGGGAGATTCGTTGGCTTTTGCAACTCTTGACGGAAAGCTGGGGTTAACGGATATATTGCGCTCTTATAGAGATGAGCTTAAGGGTTCTGAAGCTTCTGCAGATGGTTTGATTCGGTACTGCGAAGAAAACTACAAGGAAGAGGTAACCCGACAATTGAAGGAATTGCTTTTGGGTGATGTAGACAACGAGCCACGATTAGTGATTGGTGGTGAGTATGGAAAAGCAGAGTTCCGCTGGACAGAAAAGGTGGTGGCGATTCCTTACTTGCCTGATGATCATGAGGATGAAAAGGGACGTATATGGCTCTTTTGTAATGAGCCTCACGAATTAACAATGGAAGCCGCTCCCGCTCCGACACTACTTGCCGGTTTCCCGGATGTGGAGTACCCGGAAGGAATGGAGCATTATCCCCATGTACCCCTGCGTATCGGCTTGCCGAATATCATGGAGAAAAGCATAAACGATATTCCTATTCAAGGAGAAGGCTTGACAATGGGTATGACGGAATCCAACCGATTAGGTATGCCGTATGATGACAAGGATGATGCTACGACTATATTCTTGCGACAAGGGCAGACGTATACTGCGGTAGGTAAGTTGACGAATTTGTCTGCGAAAGCTAAAAGTGGAAATGATAATGGCGGCGGATTATTCTCGATGACCTTTAATGAGGATGCTTATAAAGAATTCGCCGAAGGCCAAATCTATTCACTCTATATTCCATTCGGTGAATATAAGGACGGAATTTTCGTAAAAGGCTCTTGCGAGGGATATGCTACCTTGCTTGCCAAGATCGTACCGGAGTATCTGACTTGGCAGGGTACAAACACCGGCGAGGCATGGTATAATGACATGAACTGGCATCAATCCACGAAAGGGGAATTGTATATAGATCCGAACGGAATAGACGGTACGGATGCCAACGGTAAAGATCTTGTGACCGCCGCTTTCGCCCCGCTTCATTTCACCCGTATCACGATCCCGGAAGGGCAGACGCTGGAATTGGAAGACTTGAAAGAGGATAAGAATTTACTGCAAGGAATTGATACGACATCTAAAACAAAGGCTACCCAATATATCCAATATGATATGGCGGTAAATAAGAATGATAAAGGACTTATCGTAGCTCCGTACTATATAAATAAGGTAAAGGCTATCTATTTCAAACCCGAGGCGCAGTTACGCCGTCAGCAACTCCTGACGTACGACACCGCCCGCGTGGAATTCGAGATGACACCTAATGCGAAATATTGGATGGCATCGCCCCTGCAAAGCGTATTCGCCGGCGATATGTACACCGTGAAGAACACGGGCCGTCAGAACACCAATGCTTTCGCCGATATCACCTACAGCACGGCTGACAACGACCGCCAAGCTCCTGCCTTCTACCAGAAAGCTTGGGACAAGGCGATCACGATGTACGTGCCGAAGAGCGAAGCAGATCAAATAGCTTCTTTTCCGGAGAATGGTTTGGATACAACTCATTACGAGGTAGTCCAATCCAACTGGAGCCGTGAATACAACGATGTGAACGTCCCTTACGCATTAGGAAAGGGATTCTATGCCAGCGTAGAAAAGAAGAATGCGGATGCTTTGAATGGAAATGTCTTGGTACGCCTGCCGAAAGCGGATGACTCTTACGACTATGAACCGTGGAAACCGGAGACGAAAAACGCTACATTGAGAGCCGCCATGACCAAAGCCCCGACTTTAGCGGAACGGATCAATGCCGGCAAGCTGGCGGATAACGAGCCTATCGAGGTGGTATTGACAGATGCGAATGGAACGGAAGAATGGTGGAATACGGATAATGGAACCGTCCGTGTCATTGCTGATGGCGACGGTAAGCACTTCCTGCTGGGTAATCCGTATATGTATCCGTTGGATATCGCTCGTTTCTTGAAAGGGAATGAGACTATCTTAGCGCAAAAATATTGGACATTGGATACGAAGATTGGAGAGGGTCTTGTTGTCGGTACGCCTGATGTGGCATGGGAAAATGGAGATACTGATGCTGTTTCCGGAGCCGTTATCGCCCCCATGCAGGCCTTCTTTGTAGAGCAGAAAGATGCGGCCAAAACGAAAGCGGAAGGTACGACAACCGGTGCCGATCTGAAGGTCGTTCATTTCGATCCCTCCATGATGCAAGGAGAGCCGGAGAAGGTCTCTTCTTCCTTGCGTACCGCTACGGCCAAGAACCCGGTCTTGAGGCTGACAGCGGAGCGAGATGCATATCGCAGCACGGCCTTGCTGACGCGGCAGGATGATGCTACGAACAGCTATGAGGCAGATAAGGATGCCGTAATCTTGCTGGATACGGAACTGGAGGAGATCCCGCAGGTGTACACTATTGCCGGGACTCGTGCCGTGGGCGTGAACGTAGCACGACAGATCGACCAAGTGCCCCTTGGCGTATATGCCGGCGAGGGTAAGGGCGAGGTTACACTGACGATAGAGGGTATCGGCGATTGGGCGGAGACGCTTTACCTGTACGATGCCGTGACCCGTAAAAGTACGGAGCTGTCGGACAATACGTATACCTTGCGTTTGGACGGCAGCAGCCATGGACGTTACTTCCTAAGTGCGGGCTCGCCTACTGGTAATGAGGGGGTAGGCGATGCGGAATCTATCTCTGTCTATTCCGCCGTATCGGGTAGGGTAGTGGCCAGTGCTAGCGAGGCGTTGAAGCGGATACAGGTGTTTACGCCGATGGGTCGTTTGGTACGTACCTTATATCCCGCTCGCCCGACTTATACGTTCGATCTCCCGGCAGGCATCTACATCATCCGTGCGGAGATCGCCCACGACCAGAAGACGGTGAAGCTGCGGGTTCAATAAGCAGCTTCTACCACTCCATCTCTAATATGGATTACACGGTCTGTATTTGTAGCCAGTTGTTCGTCATGCGTCACGATGACGAACGTCTGGTTCATCTGGTCCCTCAATTCAAAAAAGAGTGCGTGCAACTCTTCCTTGTTCTTGGTATCGAGGCTTCCGGAAGGCTCGTCGGCTAGGATGACCGCCGGGTTGTTGATAAGCGCACGGGCTACCGCTACCCGTTGCTTCTCTCCGCCGGATAGCTCGGCGGGCTTGTGTGCCATGCGATCGGAGAGTTTCAGGAAGTCCAGCATCTCTTTCGCTCGCTTCTCGGCCACGGCCGATTTCTCCTTGGCGATCAGTGCCGGGATCATCACGTTCTCCAAGGCCGTGAACTCCGGCAATAATTGATGGAACTGGAAGACGAAGCCGATATTCCGGTTGCGGAAAGCCGCCAGTTCCTTATCGCCCAATCGTCTTGTCTCCGTGCCATTGATAACCAGCCGCCCGCTATCCGGTGCGTCGAGCGTGCCGATGATTTGCAACAAGGTTGTCTTACCCGCCCCGCTAGGGCCTACGATAGCGACAACCTCGCCCTTGTTTATCGTGAGGTCGATGCCTTTCAATACTTGTAAGGCACCGAAACTTTTCGTTATTCCTTCGGTTTGTATCATATCAAGTTTCTTAGGACGTGCGAGGCAAGGAAACAACCGAACGTGGCCGGCATATAAGAGACCGTTCCCGTGGTCGTACGTTTACATGTTTCGTTTTCAACTTCGATCACGGCGTCCGGATCGGCGAACTCGGTGGAAAATACGACGGGAATCCCTTTGCTTACGCCTAGAGGACGCAACCGTTTCCGCACCGCTTTCGCGAGGGCGCAATTGATTGTCTTGGAGATATCCGCAATCCGTACCAAGGACGGGTCTACCTTAGCGCCCGCCCCCATGGAGGACACGATGGGGATCTTATGGATATATGCTTGGTACATCAGGTATACCTTGGGACTTAGGGAATCGATGGCATCTACCACGAAATCGAGAGGGGCCGATAGGAGTACCTCCTCCGTCCGCTCGTCTCGCAGGAATTCATTCAGGACGGTTAGTTGCAACTGGGGATTGATATCGAGCAAACGCTTGGCTACGACCTCGGCTTTCGGCATCCCTAGGGTGGAATGAAGGGCGGGCAATTGGCGGTTGATATTACTCTCGTTTACCGTATCGGCGTCTATGATCGTCATCTTTCCTACTCCGGCCCGGCAAATCTGCTCGGCGGCATAAGCTCCCACACCTCCTAACCCAACTACCAATACATGGCTACGGGATAAGCGCTCCATACGCTCGGCTCCAAACAAAAGTTCCGTCCGTGTATTCCAATTGTAACTCATTTATATACTTTTGAGCACAAAAGTAATCAATTGTTCCGGTTCCTCCAATACTTGCTTTTTATCCGAAAGCTTTGTCTTATTACTGCACGGGCGTTGCAGCGTTACTGTATGGGCGTTGCAGTATTACTGCATCAGCCTTGCAGTACCACTGCAACCCGGGTTGCAGTGGGTGGATTGCGTCAGATGGGTTGAATATGAAAGACCGATCCTCCGTCGGAGGCCAGCGGAAGGGTGATTTTATCCCTGTAGGTGATCTCCTTAACCTCTTTTACGAGTTTGTTCGAGTCTATATTCGTATCTTCAGCATCTTTATAGATCGTTATCTTATATTTCTTGTCCTTATCCAAGAACTTGAGGTCTACATCGATACTGCGTGCTTGGCTGTTATTGATCGTACCGACAAACCAATCCTCTCCCTTTTTGCGGGCGATCGTTACGTATTCATTGACGGAAGCGTTCGGAACGACTGTTTGGTCCCAAGTCGTAGGCACGGCTTTCAGGAACTCGAATCCCGGTTGTCCCTCGTAAGCCTCCGGCGTATCGCAAATCATGCCGAGATAGCTCTCTAATACCACGTACATCGCTAACATATGGCAACGGGTACTCATTACGTAAGGGTTACGTTCTTGGTTCTTGAACTTATCCCTTGGCAAAGAGCGGAAACCACCTAAATGATAATCTGTCGCTCCCGCTAATAAACGGGTAAAAGGCATATGGATGTCATGATCCGCATCGGTATCCTTGTCCCATTTACAATGCTCATAATTAAGCGTACCCTCGCGGGTGAACTCATTGGGATAGGTACGGTTCAATCCAGACGGCTTGCAAGCTCCGTGGAATTGCACGAATAGATGATGCTTGGCCGCCTTCGCCAAGAACTCTTCTTGGATGCGGATCATCTCTTGATCGTCTCGATCCATGAAATCGATCATCATACCGGCGATTCCCCATTTCTCGAATTGGGCGAAAGCCTCGTCTATCTTCGCGTACAGAGGCTTCCAGTTGGTCCATAAATGGATACGTACGCCTTGGCTCTTGGCGTAATCGCAAATCTCCTGCATATTGAGGCTCGGAACGACTTTCAAGATGTCCGCTTTCGGGCCCGGAGAACCGAATCCGGCTCCATCCTCGTCATACCAAGCTTGCTCGGCGTTCCCGTAGATCGAGTGATAATCCAATCCGTTACGGGCTACGAAATCAATGTAATATTTATTCGTGGGTAAATTGTTTCCGCCAAGGAAAGTCGTATCCGGAACGACATTTCCGTTCCACCACGTAAAAGTAGTCTTACCCGGCTTAATCCAAGACGTATCCTCTATCTTACAAGGCTCATTGAGATTCGTAAGGATATTGGACGCTATCAAGGAACCGATTTGATCGCTGATCATCAAGACCCGCCAAGGGGATTGATGGGGTAGGGATGCCTCTACCTTGATACGTTCTTGTCCCAGTTTAGGTGATAGTTTCCCGAGAAGAGCCCCGTTTTCTTTCCATAGGTACATACCGGCGTAATCACGAACCGCCGCCTCGGTAATCGCCATATAAACATGGTTCGGGAAAGAGAACAGGGCGGGCATATCCATCAATCGTTTATTATCCATGTCGGTATAATCCGTGACCGTATATTTACCTTCGTGGGAACTTTGGTAGTTGGGGAGGAATAAAGTGGTTACGTTCGGGTTACTTTGTAGGTTGAAGGTGGTTCCCTCGTCATACATGATATACGAATCCCATCCTTTTTGCTTCGGAAACTCATAGCGGAAGGCGATACCGTCATCGAAAGCCCTTACGACCAGATTAATCTTGCGAAAAGGCTGAACGGTTTCCTCTAGCGGGATGATTACCTCTTTGGAAAGGCTATGTATATGTTTCGCCTTACCGACGATCAATTCGTAGGTCTCTTCCTTCGTGCTGAACACGGGTTTGTTGATCTTTACATTTTCCCCGAACGCCCCATTATCGAAAGTCAGCGTCAATGGGGAGTCTTGGATCAAGGTCTGCTTATTAAATGTTACGCTGTATACCGGGCTATTCTTATCCAAAGCCAAGGAAAACTTGATCTTTCCGTTTGGAGAAGCCAACCGCACGCTTTTATTCGCATATAAAGAGTGAGCGCAAAGTATAAAAAATGCCAGAACGAGGTAGATTGATTCTTTTTTCATGGATGATAATTTTATAGGCCAAAGATATACATATTTATTTTGTACGGTTTAACTGCTTCAACAATTCCTTAAGACTGACGGTCTCATTCTTGACCAATGGTTTTGCCCAATAGGAAATACTCAAGATATAGCCCAGCGTGATAAATAGGAAAAACATGGAATAGCGCAACCCGATCAGATCTCCAAGTCCACCAATGATGAACGGAATCAATGCCCCACCGAAAATACCCGTACACAAGATACCGGAAAAAGCCCCATGATGCTTATCCACGGAGTTAAGGGCTAAGGCGAATATCACCGAAAACATGATCGAGATCGAGAAGCCGCAACAAGCGAAAGCGATAATCGCTACTTGCGTAGGACCGAAGAGCGCTATCGCTAAATTAAAGATCGCTATCATCGAGAAGATACGTAACATCAGCTTTGAGTCGATTAACTTAACGATCACCAATCCCAACAAGCAGCCGATGGACATCAATCCCCAGAACCAAGCAACCGTAGTAGCCCCGGCTCCTTCCGGGCTGACCCCATGATACATATTCAAGAAAAGGCTCATCCAATTCGCCAATCCTTGCTCGGTTCCCACATAAGCGATAATCCCTAAGAAATAGAATATAACTTGTTTTTGCCTGAGCAATTCCTTATAATTCTGTACCGTTCCCGCCTTCTCATCTTCCTTTAATTCTACTTTCGGGAATTTGACATAAGAGATAACCACTAACATGATGACAAAAACAATCGTAAAGATAAAATAGAGCGAGCTCCAAGGTAAGCTCTCCGGCGTTATCCCTTTGAGGAAACGGATGAAGAAGTCGTTTGCCGAATCCTCACCGGTTAATTTCCGCATAAGTCCGGCCAAGACGAACGGGCTCATGAAAGAAGCGGCCCCGAATACGATCTGGGCCAATACCTGATTAAAGGCATATTTTTTCTCTCCACCCGCCTCACGCATCAAAGGCAATATGATCACCTGTAGCATCGCCATGCCCAGACCGATAGCGAAAAGGGAAGTTAATACGATAGGGTAGGTCGGGAATATGACGAAAAGCCCCGCACCCAAAAACGCCAGACTGAAAGCGATCAATAAGGAAATCTTTCCCCCGAAACGCTCGATGATCATTCCTGCCGGGATCGACATGATGCCATATGCCAAGAAAAACGAGAACGGTAAGAAAGCGGCCAATGTCAGGCTCAGCCCAAAACTATCGATAATCATCGGTAGCATAGGGCCTAATATATTGGTAACAAAAGAAATGACAAACCAAATACACAAGATGAGGAGTACGATCCAATTATTCTTATTCATGATAGATAGATTCAATGATTAAACACCAATGCCGCCGCCCCGAGGCATCCGGCCTTATTTCCTAATCGGGCAAGCTCGATAGTCGTGAAGTACGAGGTTTCCTTCATCACGTATTTCCCGACCTGCTCCCGTATATTGTCAATGTAGAAATCTCCGGATTCCGAAATGCCTCCGCCGATAATCACCTTTTGCGGAGCGAAAATGTTGATAAGGCTCGCTACGCCTAGGGACAGATTCCGGAAATGATCCTCCATAGCGAGTACGGCCTCTTTCTCCTGAGCTTTATAGCGCTCTACTATATATTTTCCATCGATACGGGAAGGTATCTCCCGTCCGTTCTTCTCCAATAATTGCCGATATAAGGTGATCAACGCACTTACGGAAGCGTGTGCCTCTAGGCAACCGGACGCTCCGCAAGTACATTGATTCCCATTCAGACCATGAATAATTAAGTGCCCAAGTTCGGTGCCCCGGTTCCGGTAGCCGCCATAAAGCCGGCCGTTCAAGAACAAGGCGCCCCCTATGCCGGTACCCACCGTCAGGAAAACGATATCGGAGAGACCTTTAGCCGCCCCATATATCACCTCGCCCAACCCCATAAGGTTTGCGTCGTTGTCGATGAATACCGGTAGATTAAATTCCGCTAACGCAAGATCCAATTGTTGGTTATCTAGTTCAGGAAGATTATTGGCAAAGAGAACCACCCCATTATCTACTACGGAAGGTACACCTATGCCAATTCCGTAAATCCCCCAATCCCGGGAACGGGCGTAGTCTGTCATTTTCCGTACGATACTTTTTATGGTATCGGATAATGGGCGTGGATTCTCTTTTGATTGTGTGGTTTCCGACGATTCGTAAAGAATGTCGCCATTCTGGTTCACAAGAGTATATTTTATGCTTGTTCCTCCAATGTCTAATGCGATAGCGTATTTCATGATAATTGTAAAAGCTTAATTAGAACTATGCGCCGCTTCCCCGTCGATCAGGCAAATCACGTTCGGGTGCAGCCACAATAAGGAGGCCGGCAACTCCGTCGAGATCTTCTGTTCAAGGAAAGCTTGAGTAATCTCCCTTTTCTTTATCCCGTTGATAAGAAGGATAATCAGGCGTGACTGAAAGATATTCGCCATGCCCAATGTCAGTCCGTATCCCGGTTTCTCCGTATCCCCGGCGATCATGGGATGTTGCAAGGATTTCTGGGACAGATGAGCCACATGGCAATTCGTATGCAAGGAAGGAGCCGGCTCGTTCAAGGCGATATGGCCGTTCATCCCTATTCCTAATATACAAATGTCGATAGGGCCTTTTTGATCCAGTATCTGTTGGATCCGCTCACATTCCGCCTCAGGGTTCTCCGGATCGCTTTGGAACGCTATATACCGGTCTTCCGGGATTTGAAGCGGACCTACGAAATAGTTCCGTAGATACGACTCGCACGTACCCGGGTGGTCCATCGGGATTCCTCCCCATTCATCAAGCTTTAGTACCGTGAATTGGGAGAATAATTCCGGTTGGCGACTGGCTTCCTCTACCAGCAACTCATACATCCGGGTAGGAGAGCCCCCAGTGGCGGCACAAAGCGTAAGTGCCTTGTGCTGCCCTAACTCTGAGGTAACAATCTCTTTTGCCTTAAGGCTTAATGCCTCATAAGATTGACAAATCTCTATTCTCATACGATTTTAGAGCTCTTTGATTCGGATATTGCGGAAGCAAACACCATAACCGTGGTCTTGCATACCGATGTAACCCGGTTGTTTTCCGCATTGTAGCATCAAGTCGTAAGCTTCCGGGCATTTCTCCGGACTCGTGCTGAACTTGCTGAACTTACTATGATCCACTAACGCGCGCCATACCGGTGTACCGAACTGGAATTCCAGCACTTTCACGTCGTTCATGTAATGGATCACGCGTTGGTTATAGACAACGATTCTCGTCTTGTTCCAGTTTCCGTACGGTTTTACGGGTTGTGGATCCGGCATAATCATGTCATATACGGCACCGGCCTGACGGTTACCGTCGCAACCTTCCCATGCGTCCGGCATATTCTCGTTGTCGAGTAACTGATATTCTGGGCTGGAGTAATAAATAGGTGTACCCTCAATTTCTTGCGCTGTATAGAAGATACCGCTATTACCGGCCTTGTCGATCTTCCATTCGATCTCGAAAACGAAATTTTTGAACTTCTTGTCGTAGATCAAGTCGCCGAAGCCCGTGTCTGCCTTATTGTCGCTACCTTTATAGGTGATCGATCCGTCTTCAACCACCCAACCTTGGGGTACATCCTGACGGCAATAGCCGCGCCATCCGTTCAAGGTCTTGCCGTCGAACATCGTGATCCACTCGCCTCCCGTAGGGGTACCGTCGCTATCAAGGGCTTGGGTTTGGGCGGTTTGCGTTCCGGCATCGTTGGTATTACCGCCGGAGGTACATGACAAGGCCGACGCGAATAAGGCTACGGCCATAATACTGCTATAAATCTTTTTCATCGCTATTATGAATGTTTGTTGTTTGTTAGAAACTTGTTAGATAATTATTAGGAATTTGTTAGGTTCCTGTTAGGTTACCGTTAGATTCCTGTTAGCTTTTATAACTTCAGGTCTTCCCATCCATCGCGGTATTTCCGCTTGATGAATTGGTTCGCCTGCTCGAAATTGGTGATACGCATATTCGCTCCATCCCATAGGAAAGTCTTGTTTCTTCCCGGATAGATGAAGCCTTCACGCTCTCCGTAGATCGAGTCGTTATGTTTCACTTGTTCCCGGATATTATGGCTCCGTAAGATCAAGTTACCCATCAATACGGTCTCAGTCAACGGACCGGCGTATCCTTCGAACGGAGATTCTACGTTTGCCTTATCGTACCCTGCGATACAAGAGTCGATCCATGCCCAATAGTGGCCATTCGTACCCCCTTCGATACGTTTATATTTATGAGGAATGTTCACGTCTTTGTCGAATAAAGGTTTCTTGTTCGCCTTTACCCCCTTCGGCCAGAATCTTGGATCGGAACCACCCCAGCCACAAGAAGCCATACCTTTCGTACCTGCGAATACGGTTGCGCCTTCTACGTCCATCATATCCAAGTCTCCCATCGTGCAGGTCATATCGGCATCTGGGTCGATCTCCTCGAAACGTTCCGGCATGATACCGCCGTCCATCCAATACAGACTCAAGTCGCTTCCGTCTTTCTTCTTGAATTTATAACGGATCGAGCTGGCTACCGGGCAACTTTCAGGATAATAGGCTTCTTCGAAGATACCGGAGTAAACATTGGTCGTGCTGCAAGAAACCTCGGTCGGATAACCTAATTGAAGCAATTTGAATGGAGGGCCGATGATGTGGCAACCCATATCTCCAAGAGCGCCTGTACCGAAACGCCACCAACCACGCCAGTTGAACGGAACCAAATTATCCACATAGTCTACATACTCCGCTGTTCCTAACCATAAATCCCAATTCAAGCCTTTAGGAACAGGCGGTTTCTGGTTCGACCAAGGAATACCTTGCGGCCATACGGGGCGGTTGGTCCAGCAATATACTTTCTGGATGTCACCCAACAGATCTGCCTCGAGCCATTCACGAAGGGTACGCATACCGTCGCAAGAGTTACCTTGGTCACCCATCTGGGTCACGACCTTATATTTCTTGGCAGCCTCGGTAAGGATACGTGCCTCGTAAATATCGTGCGCGATCGGTTTTTGCAGATATACGTGCTTACCCATCCGCATAGCGCCGAAAGCTTGGATCGCATGGTTATGATCCGGGGTGGAGATACATACTGCATCGAAGTTTTTGTGCTCCTTCTCATACATCTCACGGAAGTCATTGAAATACTTTGCCTTCGGGTATTTCTTGCGAGCGTCGACAGATTGACGGTCATCCACGTCGCACAGACAGGTGATCGCCGC